>ENA-OREN01001895-OREN01001895.1-marine-metagenome-genome-assembly--contig:-NODE-1895-length-22859-cov-14.032965_pt1 | contig 22859 bp, 23 predicted proteins | sample MGYA00248624_ERZ508555 | MGnify/ENA primary metagenome ERZ508555 (study PRJEB26222, sample SAMN06267773) | marine metagenome | isolation source: Saanich Inlet, British Columbia, Canada | place...
GATAGGTTTTGATGAAAATATTTATGAAGAAAAAATTAAATGAGTGAAACACTTAATATTGCCAAAGAGCTAATCTCAAAAAAATCAATCACGCCTGAAGATGCCGGATGTCAGGACTTTATGATTCAAAGACTTATGAAATTAGGATTTGAAATTGAAAATATGCCCCACGGCGATGTAAAAAACTTTTATGCAAAAAAAGGTGTGAGCAGTCCACTTATTGTTTTTGCTGGGCATACTGATGTTGTTCCCCCCGGACCTTTAGAAAAGTGGGTATCGCCTCCTTTTGAGCCCACAATTAAAGATAATATCCTCTACGGAAGAGGTGCAGCCGATATGAAAACTTCATTAGCAGCATTCATTGTGAGTATAGAAGAATTTATATTAGAAAACCCAGACCATAAAGGAGCTATCGGATTATTAATTACTTCTGACGAGGAAGGAGTTGCTACTGACGGCACAGTCAAAGTGATTGAAGCCCTTCAAGAAAGGCAAGAGAAAATAGATTTTTGTATCGTAGGAGAGCCGACCTCCTCAATTAAATTTGGTGATACTGTGAAAAATGGAAGAAGGGGGTCACTATCAGCAAAGTTAAATGTGAAAGGGATTCAGGGTCATATTGCGTATCCAGAATTAATTAAAAATCCTATTCATGCAGTTGCGCCTGCAATTGATGCCTTAGTAAATACTGTTTGGGATGATGGGAATGAGTATTTCCCCAAAACATCATGGCAAATTTCAAATATCAATGGGGGTACAGGTGCAACAAATGTTGTGCCAGGGAATGTTGAGATATTATTTAACTTTCGATACTCCTCATCAACAACCGCTGATTTATTGAAACAGAGGGTTGAATCCATCCTCAATCAACACGACTTAGAATTTGAATTAGATTGGCAACATTCTGGCCAACCATATCTTACAGAGAAAGGTATGCTTGTGGATATAATATCCTCATCAGTCAGTGAGGTATGTGGTTTTAAACCTAATATTTCAACAACAGGTGGCACGTCCGATGGAAGGTTTATTGCAAAACTTTGCGATCAGGTTGTAGAGTTTGGTCCAATTAATGAATCCATACATAAAATTAATGAGCACGTCGATATCAATACGATTGATAAACTCAAAGACATTTATAAATTAACAATAAAGAAGGCACTAACCTAAAAAGGATAATTTTTTTTTGCTCTTTTCCTGGTTGTTACCTGCGGTGTTGTGAATTGAGTTAAATCGAAGCCATGATCCTTCAATACCTCCTTCACATCTTTTTGACTTAACTCTAAATGCATCCCCCTTTTAAGGTGAGGGGGGAGCTTAATCTCTCCAAACCTAATGCGGATTAAGCGACTCACTGTGAAATTTAGTTTCTCAAATAGCCTTCTCACTTCTCTATTCCTACCCTCTTTGAGGGTTACTTTATACCAGTGATTCACCCCTTCTCCACCCTCAAAAATTATCGATTCTAGTCTTGCTTTACCATCCTCAAGGATAATTCCCTCTGTTAACTGTTTCATCTGAATTTCCGTTAACTCTCCCAAAATCCTTACAGAATATTCTCTTTCTATTTCATACCTCGGATGCATTAATCGATTTGCAAAAGATCCATATGTGGTAAAAATTAATAAGCCCGAAGTATTAAAGTCTAATCTTCCAATAGCAACCCACTTCTCTTTTTTTAGCCTTGGAAGATTATCAAATACGCTAGGTCGATTTTTTGGATCACTTTTTGAAACAATTTCACCGTCCGGTTTATGATAGAGAAGAATTTTTGGGAGTAGAGTTTCGTCACTCAGTCTTATTAACTTCCCATCAAAAACAATTTTATCTTTTGAGGATACAGCTTGACCAACATGCGCAGGCGCATTGTTAACTTCAATTCTATTTTCCTGAATTGCCTTTTCAATCCCCCTCCTTGATCCAACACCCAATTGCGCCAATGCTTTCTGAATACGTATTGATGAAGATTCTTTTAAATCGTCCTGAGATTCTTTTTTAGCCAATGTAGTTATTCTTCTTCCTTTAGGTCACTCACTTCTTGAACGTCAGGCTTCGGTGATTCATTATCAATACTTTGATTCAAGGGAGATTGTTCCAAGTCTTTAAATTCTGGAAGTTGTGCTAAAGACTTTAAACCAAAATCATCAAGAAAGTGTTTTGTCGTGGCATAAAGTGAAGGTCTTCCAGGAACTTCTTTTTGGCCAATGATATCTACCCACTCCCTCTCAATTAGTTGCTTAAGAGAGTTTGGATTTAATGAAACCCCTCTTATTTTTTCAATATCACCTCGCGTCACAGGCTGGCGGTAGGCAATGATAGCTAACACTTCCAATACTGCCCTTGAATACTTAGGCACTCTATCTGGATTAAGTTTTTTTAAGAATTCTGAATATTCTAATTTTGATTGAAATCGATATCCATGGGCTACTTGAATTAATTCCAGAGACTCATCTTGCCAATCCTGCTTAATCTCATCAAGCAACATTCTCACTGTTGAGCGCTCAATATTTTTATCAAACATTTTCTGAAAATCATCAATAGATAAGGGTTGATTGTTCGTCAATAATGCAACTTCAATAACCTTTTTTATTTGATTATCTTCTGCCATTAAGCCTCCTCAAGCTGAATATAAAGAGGGGAGCAGGGTTCTTGTTGATTAATTTTTATTAATCGCTCTTTTGATAACTCGAGTATTGCTAAAAAACAGACTACTAACTTTGGAATCGGATCTTTCTCCTCGTTAAAAAAATGTGAAAATTCTAGTAGATTATTTTCCTTGAGGGATCTTAATATGGACGTCATATGCTCCCTAACTGATAATTCTGATTTAGCAATTTTATGTTGCTCAAACTGCTTCGCTCTTTTGATTACATTTACCCAGGCAGTATAAAGATCATCTACATTTACTTCAGGTGGAAGTTTACATGCTTTTGTTTCAAAATAAGCATTAGCAACCAATGTATCCCTACCGACTTGAGGCATCTCATTGAGCTCTTCAGCTGCTGATTTCATCTGCTCATATTCAATTAGCTTTCTAACCAAGTCCGCCCTAGGATCATCTTCCTCCTCTAAATTTTCTGGTTTGGGAAGTAATAGCCTAGATTTAATTTCAATCAGCATTGCCGACATTAACAAGTAATCTGCTGCAAGCTCGATATTTATTGTCTTCATCTGCTCAACGTAATTAATATATTGACTGGTCAAGTTAGCCATAGGAATATCAAGCACGTCGATGTTATCCTTTCTAATCAAATAAAGAAGGAGATCTAAAGGCCCTTCAAAAGACTCTAAATAAACTTCAAGCGCCTCAGGGGGAATGTAAAGATCTAAGGGGAGTTGTGCGATGTCCTCTCCATACAATTTCGCACCAACCTCATTATTAATTAATTCTGACATTTAAAAACTAATCCCCATTACCTCTCTAACATCCCTCATAGTATCCCTTGCAATCTTTCTTGCTTTTTCACAACCCTCTCCGATTATGCTTTGCACAAGTTCTGGGCTCTCTGAATATTTCTTTGCTCTTTCGCTAATGGGCTCTAATTCTTTCGTAATGGAATCAATCACGGGTTGTTTACACTCAATACATCCCATACTTGCATTTTTACATCCACTTTCAACCCATTTCTTTGTTTTTTCGTCAGAATATACTTGGTGTAATGGCCATACAGGACAATTCTTTGGGTCTCCTGGGTCTGTTTTTCTTATTCTTGCGGGATCGGTTGGCATAGTTCTTATTTTCTTTTGAATATCCTCAGAGCTCTCAGTTAATGCAATGGAATTGTTGTAAGACTTAGACATTTTTTGACCATCAAGACCTACCATTTTAGATGCGGGCGTTAATTTATATTCAGGCTCTATCAAAATAATTTTCCCCCCACCCTCCAGGTAACCTAGCAATCTTTCTTTATCTCCTAAACTTAAAATTTGTTGCTCATCAATAAGTGACTGAGCAGATGCTAAAGCCTGGTCATCACCCTCCTCTTGATATGCATTTTTTAGTTCCTTATACAGCTGGCCCTTCTTTGTACCTAATTTCTTTATTGCTTCTTCGGCCCTTTTCTCAAACCCCTTTTCTTTTCCATATAAATGATTGAAGCGCCTTGCAACTTCTCTTGTAAATTCGATATGTGGGACCTGATCTTCGCCTACAGGAACTTGTGTTGCTCGATAAATTAAAATATCTGCACTCTGAAGCAATGGATAACCTAAGAACCCATAAGTTGATAAATCTTTTGAAGATAACTTTTCTTGTTGATCTTTATATGTCGGCACTCTCTCTAACCAACTCAAGGGTGTGATCATTGATAAAAGCGTATGAAGCTCTGCATGCTCAGGAACCTTTGATTGAATAAAAATGGTTGCGTTTGCTGGATCAACGCCTGCAGCAAGCCAATCAATAACCATACTTGTGACATTTTTTTCAATAATTTCAGGTGCGTCATAATGAGTAGTCAACGCGTGCCAATCGGCAACAAAAAATAAGCACTCAAGCTCATGTTGCAGATCTACCCAATTTTTTAGAACACCATTGTAATGTCCTAAATGTAGGCTGCCAGTCGGTCTCATGCCAGATACCACTCGTTCAATTGCCATTTTTAATACCCTTTTTAACTAAAAATTGTCAAAATAATATTCTGACTAATTCTTATTAACGGAGACAATATCGCTCCTAATAAGCCTGTTGCAAGCAAAAAAATTAAAATGAAAAACCCATACCTTTCCAATCCTGCCAATTTACTTGACCAAGGATGAGGAAGCAAGCTGACTGCCACTCTTCCACCATCTAATGGAGGAAGTGGTAGTAAATTTAATACCATTAAGACAATATTAATCTGAATACCTGCTACCGCCATAACACCAATAAAATTTTGACCAATGCTAGGAACCAATTGTTGGTTTGAATATAAAATTGTCCAAAAAATTGCCATCAAGAGATTTGCACCCGGCCCTGCCAAGGCGACCCATAGCATATCTTTTTTAGGATTCCGCAAATTAGAAAAGTTAACGGGGACAGGTTTTGCCCAACCAAAAATAAAACCTGCCTGTAAAAAAAATAATAGTGCGGGCAAGATTATCGTTCCAAGCGGGTCTATGTGTCTAAGCGGATTTAAGGAGATACGATTAAGATGGAATGCTGTCATATCTCCAAAATATTTAGCAGCATAGCCATGTGCAGCTTCATGAACAGTAATAGCAAATATGATGGGCAAAGAATAAGCTGCAAGTTTTTGAATGATGGTCAAATCCATAAGTTAAACTTTAAAGCAATGATTGATAGGGGGTAATTTTTCATTTTCAATGAAATAACTTTTTTAAATTTTCCCACTTAGACCATATAGGAATAGAATTATCGGGTAGCTGACTTATGTTACCTAACGCCCGATGCGAAATACCTTTTCCGTGAAAATCTGACCCACACGAAGCATATAAATCAAAACTTTCTGCAAGATTGGAAAAATAATTGGCCTGCGATGGATCTTGGCTTCCTGACATGACTTCCACACCTGCACCACCCAAGTCTTTAAATTCCTGAAATAACCGAGGGTAGAGCTTACTACCCATATCATAGCGTCCAGGGTGTGCAATAATTGCATCGCCCCCCGCCCCATTAATTAAAGTTATTGATTCTTCTAAGGAAATCCATTCATGATCAACATAACCTGGCTTACCAGGCGTAAGAAATTTCTTAAAAACTGCTCCAATATTTTTTGCGTACCCTTGGGCAACTAAAAATTGCGCAAAATGAATTCTTCCTATTGTACTGCTTTTGGCATAAGTTTTAGCGCCATCCATAGCTCCTTGAATGCCTGCCATACCTAAGCTATCAGACATTAGCTGTGCTCTTTTAAAGCGACCATCTCTTATTTTTTTTAAACCCTCAAATAACGGCTTATCATCCTTATCAAAATTTAAGCCGACTATATGTAGCGTTCTTTTATTCCATGTGACCGAAATTTCTACACCATTAATAAAGATAATATTTAAATTTTTTGCAGCATCGCCCGCCTCTTTTAGTCCGGCAATATCATCGTGATCTGTCAATGCAATCGCTTGAACATTATTTTCAGCAGCATGTAGCATCAAATCAGCAGGGGTCAGAAGGCCATCAGATATATTGGAATGGGAATGAAGATCTATTATAGGTATATTCATATTTACACTATAATTATATTAGTTATTAACCTTCAAGAATAGAGAAAGTTTTCCCAATGAAATTTTTATACGACCTTCTACCAGTAATTCTTTTTTTTATTGCTTATAAAATCTACGATATCTTCACTGCCACAGCTGTTGCGATCGTGGTTACCCTTCTCCAAGTATTTTATGACTATTTCAAAAATAAAAAAATCGATAAGATGTTGCTTTTTAATGGAGCCACCATTACGGTCTTAGGCGGTTTAACTATTATTTTTCAAGATAAAACCTTCATCATGTGGAAACCCTCAGTCTTATATTGGCTGTTTGCCGGTATTTTATTTATTTCAAACTCATTCTTTAACAAAAATTTAATTACGCTTGCGATGGGCCAAAAATTAGAATTAAAAAAAATATACTGGGATCATTTAAGTAATGCCACAGGGTTATTTTTTATTGTGCTTGGATTTATCAACTTATATGTTGCCTATAATTTCGAAGAAGATACTTGGGTAAATTTTAAGCTTTTTGGGATTACAGGCATCTTGTTTATATACATCATTTTTCTTACCCTCTATATCTCAAAAGTCAGCAAGAAATAAATGTGGTACGTTATTTTATGCAAGGATAGACCTAACAGCCTCTCTCTCAGACTTGAGGGACGCAAGGCCCATCGAGAAAGATTGGTAAAACTTCAAAATGAGGGACGATTGCTGGTAGCAGGTCCTTTCCCTAGCTCAGATTCATCAGAACCGCATGAAGAAGGCTTCACTGGGAGTATGATTATTGCCGAGTTTAAATCCATAAATGATGCAGAGACTTGGGCAAAAAAAGATCCATACGTTTTGATGGATGTATATGAGGATGTTGAGGTAAAGCCTTTCATTAGAGTGCTTCCTGGGTAACTACACAAATGACTGAAGATATAATTAAAGAAAGACTTGAATTTTTAAAACCAACTCAATTCAATTTAGAAAATGAGAGTGAATTGCACCGAGGTCACAAAGGCAATTCTGGTGGAGAGCATTTCAATTTATATATTGTCAGTGAATTATTCGATGGCAAGAATACTATGGAGCGCCACCGTATTATTTATAACGCGCTTGAAGGTCTTATACCCAAAAAAATTCATGCCTTAAGTTTAAAAACATTTGCACCAAAAGAGCTCTAATTTCTTGTAATGAGAATAGTTCTCATTTAAAATTATGATATGACTTTAAGTGAACTCAGTGTGGGCGAAAATGCAATTGTTGAAGGCTTTGTAAAAAAAACCTCCTTTAATGATAGATTAATCGCACTTGGTGTAAAAAAGAATATAGAAATAAAGGTTATAAGAAAGTCTAATTCTAATGGCCCCCTTCATGTTGAAATTGGCACGACTCAACTAATGTTAAGAAACCAAGTTGCTAAAGAAATAATAATATCTCAAGAGTAAATAAATCATTTAAATGAAAAAAACAGTTCTTATAGGAATGCCTAACACAGGCAAGTCCACATTTTTTAATAAAATAAGTGGTGCTTCAGCAAGAGTTGGAAACTGGCCAGGAATAACTGTCGACCTAAGCAGTATAAAAACGTTAATAAATGGTGAAATGACAGAGCTGATTGATTTACCTGGAATATATAACCTAAATGGTTATTCTGAGGATGAAGAGGTAGTAATAAATTTTATTGATAACAATAAAATAGACCAAGTCTTTTTTATCATGAATTCAACACAAATTGATAGACAGCTTCCACTGGCTATAAGCATTCAGAAACTAGGGATTCCAGTCATCATATTAGCTAATATGATTGATGAAGCGAAGGCACTAGGGATCACCTTTGACTTCGAACAAATGACCAAGTTACTTGGCTGTCCTGTCCTTCCAATCAGTGCCAAGTATGGCCAAGGACTCGATAAGATAAATAATACAATTAACACACCAAAAAAAATAAAGATGAATCCTCAAGCAATTGACGAACAACTTCTATCACAAAATATTTTTGATAAAACAGTAAACATGCCTCTTATTTTAAATGATAAAAAAACTAGGTCGCTCGATAGTATTTTTCTTCATCCATTTTTTGGTATTCCAATTTTTTTAATTATTATCTTCAGCTTGTTCCAATTTATCTATACATTAGGGTCCCCCATTCAAGAATACATGGGAGATTTTTTTAGCTATCTACAGATAAATCATCTTCAAGACTTATCAACTAACTTGTCACCCTTGCTTAAAAGCTTTTTATTCGATGGCTTGTATGCTGGCTTTACCACGGTAGCTGCATTTGTCCCAATAATAATTATATTCTTCTTTGTTATGACCATCGTAGAAGATAGTGGATACTTTTCCAGAGCTGCATTTTTAATGGATAAATTAATGGAAAAAATGGGTTTGGATGGTAGAGGTTTTGTAATGATGCTCATGGGTTACGGTTGTAATGTTCCAGCCCTTATGGGAACAAAAATTATGCGCAACAAGAACTTAAGATTCTTGACTATGCTAACTATCCCTTTTTCGCTTTGCTCAGCAAGGCTTCAGGTTTTTTTGTTCCTTACCCTAGCCTTCTTATCTTCATTCTATGGGGCATTAACTTTATTCTTTTTATATTTACTTAGTTTCTTTACTATTTTTCTGACAGCGATAATTTTTAAAAGTAAATATAAAAATCGTGAGCCTCTGATTCTTGAATTACCCCCCTATCGTTTTCCAACACTTGCACATATATTTAAAAGAGGAAATCACGAGGTATTTAACTTTCTAAATCGAGCCACAAAATTTATTGTTTTAGGTGTGGTCGCTGTATGGTTGCTCACCTACTTCCCTAGTGAGTATCCAGTTGCCAGTGAGAACACTTATGCAGGAAGAATTGGTAGCTTCTTTGAGCCTATTTTTACTCCTATAGGTATCGATCAAATGTTAATTGTTGCATTAATGTTTGGCTTCATAGCCAAAGAAATTCTCATTGGTGCATTGGCCGTTATATTTGGCTTTGAGGGATTAGAGCTCGGTAACCACCTAAAAGAAATTTTTACTAATGGGCAAGCCATAAGCTTTATGATTTTTACCTTAATTTATACTCCCTGTGTTTCAACCATCGCGACTATTCATAATGAATCAAAAAGCTGGCGGCTAACATTAGAGTCTGTCATCTGGTCACTCCTGCTAGCATGGATAGCTAGTTTTATTTTTTATCAAAGTTACGAATATTTTGTAAAATGAAATGAATGATTAGTGTTATTTTATAAAGTCATTTATCATTCAGGTTAGTAAATTTAGGTTAATCATTTATCATCAGCAAGATGCAGAAAAATCAAATTACATTTTTTTTAGGCAACGAAATATACTCGAAATTTCGTAAAACAGCACTTCAAGATCAAATTAAAAACAAAAATTCAGAAATAATATCTATTGACGTAAATGACACCTATGTAATTGAATCTAATATTTTATTATCTGATATTAACAAGCAAAACCTCCAAAAAATTCTTAACTGCGACAAAGGTTCGATGACTGACCTTAAAATTGAAAATAACCTATTTATTGGACCTCGGGTTGGAACAATCTCACCGTGGAGTTCCAGGGCAACAGAGATAATTAAAAATTGTGGGATAGATATTTTAAGGGTGGAAAAACTAAGTCTATTTGCTTTTAAAACAAAATCTAATAAGAAGCTCTCAAAAAAAGAACTTATTGAAATCGGATGTCTCATTTACGACCAAATGACCGATTCAATTTTTCTTGCGCAGGAAAATATAAAAGATCTTTTCATTCACAAGCAACCTTCAAAATTAAGTCACATTGATATCTCTAATGGAGGTTTAGAAGCGCTTCAAGATTTTAATCATTCTCAAGGCCTCGCGCTATCTGATGAAGAGACAAATTACCTTTATGAGTATTTTAAGTCAGAGAATAGAAACCCTACCGATGCTGAGCTTATGATGTTTGCGCAGGCCAATTCTGAACATTGTAGGCATAAAATATTTAATGCTGATTGGGTGATTGAGGGCGAATCTCAAGAGAGATCATTATTTAAGATGATTAAAAATACTCATGAGCTATCACCTCAAAATACCATCGTAGCCTATTCTGATAATTCATCCATTATAGAAGGTTCAGAGATTAAGCGTTTTTATCCAAATAAAAAAGATTTATTTGGTGAAAATATAGAGCTTACACACTACCTTATGAAGGTTGAAACCCATAATCATCCAACTGCGATATCTCCTTTTGCTGGAGCTGCAACTGGGGCTGGAGGTGAAATTAGAGATGAAGGAGCAACTGGTAGAGGTTCAAAACCAAAAGCAGGTTTATCTGGATTTTCTGTTTCTAATTTAAATATTCCCGACTTTATTCAACCATGGGAAAGAAATCATATTAGCTCTCCCGATAGAATAGCTTCACCACTAAAAATAATGATTGATGGGCCAATTGGCGCGGCATCATATAATAACGAATTTGGAAGACCAAATATACTCGGTTACTTTCGTACACTTGAGACTCAACACAATGGAGAAGATATTGGTTACCACAAACCTATCATGCTCGCCGGCGGAGTTGGGAGCATCAGCTATAAACACACTCACAAAAAGTCGCTCTCAGAGGGAGATCTTCTCATTCAACTCGGAGGACCAGCCATGCTAATTGGACTTGGTGGTGGTGCTGCCTCAAGCATGAACACAGGATCAAATCAAGAAAATCTTGATTTTGCATCTGTACAAAGAGGTAATCCAGAGTTACAAAGGAGAGCTCAAGAGGTTATTGATGCTTGCTGGCAATTAGGTGACAAGAATCCTATCTTAAGCATTCATGATGTAGGTGCAGGTGGTCTTTCAAATGCTTTTCCAGAACTAATCCATGATGGAGGTGCTGGTGCGATGATGGATATTCGTAAAATAGATAATGAAGAGCCAGCAATGTCACCCAAAGAAATTTGGTCAAACGAGGCACAAGAGCGTTATGTTTTAGCTATCAATAGAAAAAATCTTAAGCACTTTTCCTCTCTCTGTAAAAAAGAGAGGTGCCCTTTTGCTGTGATTGGGGAAGCAAAGGACCAACAAAAACTCATAATATCTGACTCCTTATTGAAGGAAGATGTCGTCAATATGAACCTTGATGTATTGCTAGGGAATCCACCAAAGCTTAAAAAAATTGTAAAAAAACCAGCGCATGTTGCCCAAGAGTCCGTTTCATTCAAATCAAAAAGTCTCCTTAACTCTATCTCTAAAGTTCTACATTTCCCAAGCGTCGCGAGCAAAAACTTTCTTATTACTATTGCCGATCGCTCGGTAACGGGTTTAGTTGCAAGGGATCAGATGGTAGGCCCTTGGCAAGTCCCAGTATCTGATGTTGGGGTTACAAAAAGTACGTTTAATTCGATAACGGGTGAGGCAATGGCGATTGGAGAAAAAGCCCCTATCGCAATTACAAATGCAGAAGCATCCGCCAGAATGTCTGTGGCAGAGGCAATTACAAATATAGCAGCCAGCGCAATTAATAATATAAACTTAATTAAGCTATCCGCTAATTGGATGGCTGCCTCAGGTGCAAACGATCGTGATTATGAATTATTTGAAGCTGTCAAAACAGTGGGTATGGAGCTATGTCCAAAATTAGGGATAAGCATTCCTGTTGGTAAGGATTCTATGTCTATGCAAACCTCATGGAATGAAAATGATTTAAAGACAGTTACATCACCACTATCACTTATAGTTTCAGCTTTTAGTGAAACTTATGACGTCAACAAAACGCTTACCCCTCAACTCAACCTTAAAAAAACAAGTTCATTGATCTTAATTGACCTTGGAAATAAAAAAAATAGGATGGGTGGGTCTTGCTTTAATAGTGTAAATAATATCAGTGGCGGAGTTGTCCCTGACTTAGATGATCCAAGTTTGATCAAAAATTTCTTCGATGGTATCCAGAATTTAAATAAGAAAAATAAAATTCTTGCATACCATGACCGATCTGATGGAGGCATTATTACAACAATTTTGGAGATGGCTTTTGCTGGACACTGTGGTGTCGATTTAAATTTAAAAGTAGAAGATGAATTGTTTAATTTTTTATTTAATGAAGAATTAGGTGCAGTTATACAGATCTTAGATGATGATGTTATTGAAATTTTAAAATATTTTAATGATGAATTATGTTTAACAGCCCAAGTCATCGGAACTCCAAATAATAATCAATCTATAAAAATTTATAACGAGTCAAACTTGATTGTGGAAAGCTCGCGAGGAAAGTTACAACAGGATTGGGCAGAAACAAGCTATAAAATACAATCAATTCGAGATAATCCAAAAACTGCAAAAGAAGAGTTTGACTTAATTCTTGTTGATTCCTACGAAGGAATACAGCCAAAAATTAATTTTGATATTCCAAAATCTGTAAATATAAAAAAAACAAAACCAAAAATTGCTATTTTAAGAGAGCAAGGTATTAATGGACAAAGTGAGATGGCTGCTGCTTTTAATTATGCTGGCTTTAATGCTTTTGATGTTCATATGTCCGAATTAAGCGAAGGAATAAAAAATTTAAGTGATTTTCAAGGGTTGGCAGCATGTGGAGGTTTTTCATATGGAGACGTTTTGGGAGCTGGCAGAGGTTGGGCAAACTCCATACTTTTTGATGAAAAAGTACGTGATATATTTCAACAATTTTTTGAAAGAGATAATACAATTGCTTTAGGTGTTTGTAACGGTTGTCAAATGATGAGTCATATTAAAGAAATTATTCCAGGTACTAACTTATGGCCAACATTCGTAAAAAATGAGTCTGAGCAATTTGAAGCAAGGTTTTTGTCTGTTGAAGTTAAGAAAAATAACTCGCTATTTTTTGATGGAATGGTAGGCAGCGTTATTCCTGTAGTTGTATCACATGGGGAAGGAAGGGCAAGTTTTTATGATGATAACAATCTGATTCAAATGACAAAAAACGACCAAATTACCTTAAAATTTGATGACAAAAATGGAACTTTATCGTACCCAAATAATCCCAACGGTAGTATAGATAATGTTACTGGTATTTGTAATACAAGCGGTAGAATTACAATCATGATGCCTCACCCTGAAAGAAATTTTAGAAGTGATCAAAATTCATGGCATCCAAAAAATTGGGAAGAATTTGGCCCTTGGTATAGAATGTTCGCCAACGCTAATAAATATTTTAATTAAAATAGACAGGAATTAAATTATGAAATCAACAAAATCTTTAGTTGCACTACTTTCATTGCTTTTTTCTTCATTAACTTTTGCTTTGAATGATGATCAAGAAATGGAATTTACTGGGGCAGTTAATGTAGGTGATATTAAAACAGTGAAAATGTATGTAGAAACAATGAACGTAAATCTTGAAGATTCTTATTTTGCTTGGACCCCCCTCTTGATGGCGGCTGCAAAGAATCAACAAGAAGTTTTAGAATATCTTGTCAAAAAAGGGGCAGACATTAATTATGTTCACCCTGTAACACGTTGGAATGCATTAATACATGCTGCTTTTAACAATAACCAAAAAATGGTGTTATTTTTATCCCAAAATGGAATCGACATGCAAAAGAAACTTAAAGGTGATGTTTCACTTATTTTTGCTATGAGAGATCAAGGCAACGATGAAATGGCCGAATATTTATTATCACTTGGTGTTAAAGATGATGGTTGTAACCCAACTGAAGACGTGTGCTTCTAAGTTTAATTTTCCCAATTCAATAGCGTAGCCAACTACGCTATTTTTTTGTCTACAAGCCAATAAGGTTCTGATATCATGTAACTTTCTAAAATCTGTTACCAATGAATCTACACGAATATCAATCAAAAAAGTTACTAAAATCGTATCAAATCGATGTCCCTAAGGGTCATCTCGTAAATTCAAAAATACCAAGTAATATAAGATCTCTTTTAGAAAAAAATGAAACATTTGTTTTTAAGTCCCAGATACATTCTGGAGGGAGAGGCAAATCTGGTGGAGTTGAATTAATTAGCAACCTTAGAGATGCTGAAAGTTTTATGTCTAATCAACTAGGTTCAAGACTCGTGACTTACCAAAATTTACCTCACGGTCAACCCGTCAACGAAATACTGATAGAAGAAAAAATTTCAATTCAAAAAGAGCTTTATTTTTCAATTCTTATTGATAGGCAAACTGAGTCAGTTGTTATTCTTTGCTCAACTGAGGGAGGAACAGAAATTGAGGAAATAGCTAAAACAAATGATAAATTGATTTTTAAAGAATTTATTTATTTTGGTGCTATTCCAACAAAAAAACAAATTAATAACTTATCAAAAAAACTGAAGATTCCTTCTCAAGCTCAACATGACTTTAATAAATTTGTAGTGAATCTTTTCAAACTTTTTTTAGATAAAGACTTATCTCTTGTCGAAATTAATCCATTAATCGTAACCAAAGATCACAAGGTTTTAGCTCTAGATTGTAAAATTTCTCTTGATGATAATGCTCTTTTTAAGCATGAGAATCTCAAGCAGAGCTTTGATTGGTCACAAGTAGATGAAAAAGAAGCAGAAGCTCATAGAGCTGGATTAAATTATATCGCCTTAGAAGGGACTATTGGTTGCATGGTCAACGGAGCAGGACTTGCCATGGCTACAATGGATTTAATAAAACATTCAGGTGGACTACCTGCAAATTTTCTTGATGTTGGTGGTGGAGCGTCTGCTGAAACTGTCAGTAAGGCATTTAAAATACTTTTATCTGATAAAAATGTTCGCGTAGTTTTAGTGAATATATTTGGTGGCATTATGAGATGTGATGTTATCGCCGAAGGTATTGTTTCTGCTGTAAAAGATGTTGGAGTTAAAATTCCTATCGTTGTGAGGCTTGAAGGGACTAATGTTGAACTAGGGAAAAAAATCTTAGATGAGAGTAAACTAAATATTACCTCTGCAGACAGCTTAGGTGATGCCGCAAAACAAGCGGTAATTTTTTCAAAGGCCTAATTTGTCAATCTTAATTAATAAAAATACAAAGGTTATTTGTCAAGGCTTTACAGGTCGGCAAGGAACCTTTCATAGTGAACAAGCTATCCAATATGGCACAAACTTGGTCGGAGGCGTAACCCCGGGAAAGGGTGGCCAAATTCATTTAGGCCTTCCTGTTTTTAACGAGGTAAAAGAGGCAATGAAAGAAACAAATGCTGACGCAACAGTTATATATGTTCCTCCCAAATTTGCTGCGAGCTCTATTCTAGAAGCTAGTAATGCCGGAATAAAAATAATTGTCTGTATCACTGAAGGTATTCCTATATTGGAAATGCTGGAAGTTAAAAAAACAATTTCCAAAAATAAAACTTTATTAATTGGCCCTAACTGCCCAGGAATTATTACGCCAGATGAATGTAAAATCGGAATTATGCCTGCCAATATTCATCAACGCGGAAAGATTGGCATTGTCTCTAAGTCAGGAACGCTCACCTATGAGGCAGTTCATCAAACAACATCAATTGGATATGGGCAATCAACTTGTGTTGGTATTGGTGGAGATCCAATCAAAGGAATTAACTTCATTGAATGTCTTTCAATGTTCGAAGAAGATAGTGAGACAGAAGGCATTATCCTAGTTGGAGAAATTGGTGGTAATGACGAAGAGTTAGCTGCAGAACACATAAAAAATAATATTAAAAAGCCTGTTGTAGCCCATATAGCAGGAATAACTGCGCCCACCGGAAAAAGAATGGGTCATGCCGGTGCAATTATTTCGGGAAACTCTGGAACAGCAATAAGCAAGATAAATGCTTTAGAGAAAGCGGGAGTCTTCATTGCTCATTCACCAGCTGAAATGGGAGAAACAATGAAAGGTGCTATGGATAAATATTAATGAAAAGTTTCATCAACATTATATTGTGTATGTGTATTTTGTTTTCTTATTCAATAAGATCAGAGGATATTCCATATCTTTTAACCGCCGCATCAAAAGGAGACATAGAGTCTGTTAGAGCAATTATTGAAAGTGGTGGTAATCCCAATACTGAAGATGGGAATAAAGTTACAGCTCTTATGTATGCTTCAAGAAAAAATCAAGTGGAAGTAGCAAGATATCTAATATCTGAAGGTGCTGAAGTAAATAAACAAGAAATAGATGGTTGGACTGCACTGATGTATGCATCTAAAAATAACTATAGTGATATGGTTGAGCTTCTTATCAATAATAATGCCAATTTAAAAATAACCGATTCAGATGGTTGGACTGCTTATGGGCTAGCAGCAACCTCCGGAAACTATCAAACACTTGACTTACTTATTAAGAAAGGAATAAACCCAAATACAAGAAATTCTTCCTCAGCTACAGTTCTTATGCTTGCATGTAAAAGTGGAAATGTACCCACCATAAAAATTTTAATAAAGAATGGAGCGCTTCTTAATCTAAAGGATAAATTTGGTAAATCAGCATTAGTGTATTGTGTAAATAAAGATCAGATTGAAGCCACAGAATTTTTATTAATTCATCAACCGGAGGTTGACTCCCTTGATAAGTTTGAGTGGACACCATTAATGTGGGCAGTAAAAAAAGATTATTTTAAAATTATTAGACTTCTAGTTAAGTATAAAGCTGATATTAACCATAAAGATAATGAAGGCACGCCTATTATTCAATATGCAGTTGAAAACGAATCAGTTGATGTAGTTAAATTTTTGATTGATAAGGGCGTAGATATAAATGTAACTGATCAATATGGACTTTCACCACTTGTATATGCATTGAAAACAAAAAACAAAGCGATAGTAGATTTAATTAGATCGGCAGGCGGTGAATACTAAATCATGAAGATAAGTCTCGCTGAAATAAATTCAAAAGTTGGCGATTTAAAATACAACGCCAATCTCATTAAAAAACATGCTGGGATAGCAATTAAAAATGGTGTTGAAATTTTAATTACACCAGAGTTAAGCCTTTGTGGTTATCCCCCTGAAGACCTTCTTCTTGAAACAGAGTTTATTAATAGATGTCATCATTATCTCATTGATATAGCTGAAAAATATCCAAAACTCAAAATTATTGTTGGGCACCCAAGAAGGAAAAATAAATTACTCTTCAACTCAATTTCATTATTATATGGGGGGAAAATTAATAAAGTTTATGATAAACAAAAACTTCCAAACTATGGTGTATTTGACGAAAGGAGATATTTCTCACCAAGCACAAAGCCCGGAGTTTTTAGGCACAAAGGGAAGGTATTTGGACTACTTATTTGTGAGGATATTTGGGAGGAAGGCCCTCTTGAAGAATTAAGTAAATTAAATGTTGACTATGTGGTTTGTGTAAATGCATCCCCATATGAATTCAATAAAACTAAAAATAAGTTTAATTTTATTCAAAATAGACTTAATAAACTTAATGATTTCTTCTTAATTTATCTAAACTGTGTTGGAGGTCAAGATGAGTTACTATTTGATGGTAATTCGTTCATTACAAAAGCAAAAAAATACAGCCCAAATAATCTACCCTTTTTTTCAGGTCAGTTTATTAGTCAAAATATTATTGCAGATTTTTCTAAGAAGAATCATGTCAAGATTACTAGAAAATATGAGAAGTTTCCATTCCATAGAAAAATTTTAGAAGATCCTATTACACAAATTAACACAATGATCGAGGAAAAATTTCTTATATATAATTTATTAAATGGCTTAATACTTGCAATGAAAGACTACCTAGAAAAGAACTCTATAAAAAAATTGTTTCTTGGGTTATCTGGTGGGATAGATTCTGGAGTAGTACTTTTTATAGCCTCTAAAGTTATAAGTAGAGAAAAAATAACTGCGATCATGATGCCAAGTGAATTTACATCCGATGTTAGCTTAAAAGATGCAAAGAAGCTTGCTTTAAATCTTGGGGTAAATTATAAGAGTATATCTATTCAAAAACATATTAAGAATTTTGAAGCAACATTTAAAAAAGACTTTGAAGGATTAGAAAAGGATATTACGGAACAAAATATTCAAGCAAGAATAAGAGGGATGATATTGATGGCATACGCAAATAAGTTTAACGGTATGGTTCTTGCAACAGGAAACAAAAGTGAAATAGCTGTTGGGTACTCAACAATATATGGAGATATGGTAGGTGGCTTTTCGGTCTTAAAGGATGTGCCCAAAACAATGGTATATAAGATTGCAAATGAAATTAATTATAAAGAGTCGATAATCCCACAAAGGATAATAGATAGAGCCCCCTCTGCCGAGCTTACAGAAAATCAATTAGATGAGGATTCACTTCCTGCATACGAAATATTAGATAAGATAATTGATCTTCATATCGAAAAGAACTTCAGTGAAAAAGAGTTGATTAAATTCGGTTTCTCTACAAAACTAGTAAAAAAAGTTGTAAAATTAATAAAGGTAAATGAATTTAAGAGAAGACAGTCTGCGCCGGGTCCAAAAATAACTTCAAAAGCATTTAGTAAAGATAGGCGCTACCCAATAACAAATAGATTCCAATTGTAATTTTCCAGGGGAAATAGATGAAAAAAATTGAAGCAATTATTAAACCATTTAAATTAGATGAAGTGCGAGAGGCTCTTTCTGAAATTGGGATCATGGGATTAACTGCAACTGAGGTCAAGGGTTTTGGCAGACAAAAGGGGCATACTGAGCTATATAGAGGAGCTGAGTATGTTGTAGACTTCCTACCCAAGGTAAAGCTTGATCTTATTGTTAGTGATTTACTTCTTGATAAAGCCGTTGAGACAATTATAAAAGTATCACATACAGGTAAGATTGGAGATGGTAAAATTTTTGTTACCGACGTTAATGAAGTAATAAGAATTAGAACGGGGGAAAGGGGCGATGATGCAGTATAAAAAAATTATTTTTTAGCCATCAATTCTCTGACTAAATTAAGATCTTCAAGAGTATCTACCCCTTTTATCGGATTCCCATCATAAAGCACTACCTTTAACTTTAAATTGTTTGATAAGGCACGTAATTGCTCGAGCCTTTCAATTCTTTCAAGATCTGAAATAGAAAAACTACAAAATTTCTTAAGTGTATTTAGTCTATATGCGTATATGCCTAAATGATGGTAAGCATAGTTGTTGTTAGATAAATCTATAGATGATGAATACGGAATGGAGCTCCTACTAAAATATAATGCATGTGCATGATTATCCATGACAACCTTGACATTATTTGGATTTATAAATTCTTTATATGATTTAAATTTACTACATGCTGTTACATAGCCCGACTCGCTATCAGCAACATTTTTAGCAACAAGATCAATTAGCGCTGGGTCTATTAATGGTTCGTCTGCCTGAACATTGACAATAATATCTTGGTCAGACCACATGCTAATATCTGAAGCCTCTAGACATCTATCAGTTCCTGAAAGATGATTTTTATTAGTCATTACTGATTTTAAATTATAATGGCTTGCGACTTCTGCAATTTTTGTATCGTCCGTTGCAATTACAATATTTTTAGCGCCAGACAAACTTGCTCTTTGTGCAACATGGATTACCATAGGTATTCCGTGAATTTCGATCAAAACCTTCTCTTTCAAACGGGAACTGTTAAGTCTTGCGGGAATTACTACATTAAAGCTCATAACAACAAGATACTCATTTTAACTTTCTCGCTTCATCTTCTAACAAAATTGGTATGTCATCCTTAATTGGGTAAGCTAATTTTGCAGATTTAGAAATAAGTTCATTTTTGTCTTTATCGAAAACAAGTGGTCCCTTGGTGACAGGGCAGACCAAGATTTTAAGTAATTCTTTATCCATAATTTACGTTACCTTCTTTAATATGTTTCGAAATAATCTTTCATCGACTTTGGTTTTTAATGGCAAGACCCAAAAATTATTCGTAGCAAATTTTTTGCATTTTATAGCGTCCTTTTCGGTCATGACTATATTGTAATTTGCATATTTAATAAAATCATTCTTATTAAATAAATAATGATCATTATAGGTAACTTTTTTAAATTCTAAATCATAACCTTCTAAAGTTGAGAAAAAACTCTCAGGATTTCCAATTGCTGTAATCGCCACTATTTTTTTATCTTGAATGCCTTTAAATATAGCCTTTTTGTTTGTTAATAAATTTTTAAAATGCTTAGTGATGTATTTCATTTGATAAAAGTTGGAATTACTATTTGCACCCTTACAAACAACTGCATCTACCTGCTTAAGTTTTGATATACCCTCTCTCATCGGCCCTGCTGGAAATATGAGCCCATTCCCAAACTGTCTTTGTGAGTCAACAACTATTATTTCATAATCCCTTGCTAGCCTGTGATGTTGTAATCCATCGTCAGAAATAATTATGGATGTTTCAGGATATTTTTTAAGTAAAATTTTTGCAACACTTACCCTATCTTTACCAATAAATACTGGTACTTTACTTTTAGTTTTAATCAATAATGCCTCATCCCCCACAGCGCTGACGTCACTAAACTCAAAAACTTCTGTAATATTATTAGCGCTACCCCTATAACCCCTTGATATAATTGCAGGCTTTAAATCTTTCCTTAAAAATTTTTCAATTAGATCTAGAGCAAGTGGTGTCTTGCCTGTTCCCCCAAGTGTAATATTTCCAATTATAAGAACAGGTACTTTAATTTTAATTGTCTTTAGAAATCCATTTTTGTATAAATATTTTTTTAAACTACTAAAAAAGTAAAAAAAAATACTAAACGGAATAAGGAGATAGATCCAACTTGATTTTTTATAATACTGATTATTAAAAATCTGATCGACAGATATCAACTTACTCAAATCCTTTTTTATAAATCTTTAAATAAAACTTATTACTCTTTACCAGCGAATTATGTTTTCCAACCCCTACTATCTTTCCTTGATCCATGACAATAATTTTATCTGCATTTTTTATTGTGCTAAGACGATGAGCGATAACAATAGATGTTTTGTTAGTCATTAGATTATCTAAAGCTGCCTGAACCATACGCTCTGATTCTGAATCAAGTGCAGAGGTAGCTTCATCTAACAATAAAATTGGTGCATTTTTTAAAATAGCTCGAGCAATTGCTATTCTTTGCTTCTGCCCTCCTGACAAACGAACTCCCCTATCTCCTATAATATGATTAAATCCATTAGGAAGTTCATTTATAAATTCTAATGCATTCGCAGCTTTTGCAGCTTTTTTAACCTTTGCTAATGAAACAGATTTTAAATTACCGTATGCAATATTATTAAAAATTGTGTCGTTAAATAATATGGTGTCCTGGCTAACAAGAGCTAGGTTTTTTCTTAATGAATTATTTGAAATTTCATTTATATCAAAATTGTCTAACAAAATGGACCCAGAGCTTATATCATAGAATTTTGGAATTAAATTAAGAAGGGTTGTTTTACCACCTCCAGACTTACCCACCAAGGCAACCTTTTCTCCAGCTTTAATATTGAAGTTAATGTCAGATAAAACAGCTTTATTATTTTTCGGATATGTAAAGCAAACATTAATAAACTCAATCATACCTTTAGCTTTTTTTATGTTATGTTTTCCTAAATCTTTTTCTTTTTTTCCATCCATTACCGAAAAAATACTAACTGCTGCTGCGTAACCGATTTGAATTTGCTCGTTCAATGCTGATAGCCTTTTAATAGGTGTGGTGATTAAAACAACAGCACCAATGAAGGCGATAAACTCTCCAGGAGATAGGTTTGAAAGAGAGTAATGAAGGACCCCAGCAAATAAAAGTCCCACAATAATTTCTATAATTAGACTATTGGTTGCGCTTAGTCGAGCTAATTTTGTGCCCATTTGTCGGTTACGGCTAATTGATTTACTGAATCTATCTCTCTCATATTTAGCAGCGCCAAAGATTTTTACAATCCTCTGTCCAGATATAGCCTCCTCAGCTATTTTAGTTATATCTCCCATTAACCGCTGAAATTCATCTGCAGCATCCCTAAGCTTCGGAATAATTTTTTTTATGAAATAGGCTGTAATTGGAAAAATTATAAGCACAAAGAAAGCTAGCAAGGCATTTAGATAAAACATATAGCTAACAACAGCAATAATTGTAAAGCTATCCCTTAAAGCAATAAGAGTAACTTTTGTTATTATGGTTTGAAGTTGCTCTGTTTCATAAGTTATCTTAGAAATCAAAATGCCTGTTGTGTTGCTATCAAAATAAAATATAGGTAACTTCATTAAATTATTAAAGATATCATAACGTAATTTTTCTACTATTTTTCTTGAAACCCATCTCAATGAATATGAGGAAAAAAACCTAGCACAGGACCTTATCAGAACAATAAAAATAAGTATGAGAGGGATAAGGCTGGTTAGGTTGTTGGGATTACTTACAAAACCTTCGTCTGTTATTTTTTTTAATAAAGCTAAAAAGCTTGTGTCTGCCAAAGCCGTAATTACAATAGCAACAATACTGAAAATTAGAATGAGTTTATACGTAAGCGCATATCTAAATAAACGTATGTAAACTTCTTTATAATTTTTTAATGTTCCTTTAGCCGCTATCTCTTTCGACATAAAGTGGTTATTTTACTTTGGTTGAAAAGGTAATTTTAGTTAAACCGGCAATTCTTGCTGCTTCCATAACATTAATAACAGATTGATGTGGAGAGTCAGAATCTGCACTAATTATAATCACGGGGTCTTTTATTGAATTAGCTGCATTTCTTAAATTAGTGACTATGTTATCAATTGCCGAGGCTCTTAAGGGTGACTCATTTATTGCATAATCACCATTTGCGGATATTGAAATATTTATTTTTTCAACTTTTTTGTCTACTTGATTCGCTTCAGC
>ENA-OREN01001896-OREN01001896.1-marine-metagenome-genome-assembly--contig:-NODE-1896-length-22859-cov-3.881661_pt1 | contig 22859 bp, 20 predicted proteins | sample MGYA00248624_ERZ508555 | MGnify/ENA primary metagenome ERZ508555 (study PRJEB26222, sample SAMN06267773) | marine metagenome | isolation source: Saanich Inlet, British Columbia, Canada | place...
CTATTTTTCTATTTTCTAATTCCTTTAACCTCATTATCAATTATTTTTGCAAAACCTATTTTGTTTTTATTAAATCCCTTTTATGAGCAAGCATTTTTGATTGCAATTTTTGTTAGTTTATTTACATTTTTTAATACCTCTAGTCATGTATTTCAATTATTTTTAATGGGCAAAGAAGATGTGGATACTAATAAAAAATCACATTTTATTGATTATATTAAAAGTAAATTATTTACAATTCCTTCAATTTTAATTCTACAATACGTGATTTATTTGATAATTTTAACAATTATTTTCTTTGTCTTAAAAAATGATCTTCCTGAATTAGAATTAGTATTATATTGGTCAATTTTATCTATGGTAATCTCTATTCCATTTTCTGTTTACCTTTTTTCATTAGTAAGAAAAACATTTACTTTAAAATTAGAATCTAAATTAATTTTAAAATATCTTGTAGTTAGTATTTCTATATTCAGTACTGTTTATTTAATCACAGAAGAATTTTTGATATACTCTGAAAATATATTTGAATTTATTCCACAATTATTACTATTCATCATGATTGGTGTAATCAGTTATTTGACAATAACATTTTTTGTAGATTCAAGAATTAGAAAATTATTCTATGCTATAATTAATCAGTTAAGGAATACTTCTTAATTTGTATTATTTTTAATTATTTTATCTATGATGTATGATAATCGTATTCCTATTTTTTCAAATGTATGTTCTTTTTCTATATTTTTTCTTCCGTTTTCTCCTAAAATATCACATAATTTTGGGTTTGATTCTAATTTTAAAATTGAATCAATAAAAGATTCTAGATTTCCTTGATCAGCTCTGAGTCCCGAATTTGTTTGTTCAACATATGTTCCAACTGCTCCGTTTGAGCAGCATATTATTGGTCTTCCTACTGCCTGATATTCTAAAATTTTTGTAGGTAATGAGTAATTTGCGAGTTTAGATTTTTGCATCGGTGCTAACAAAACATCTGATTTATGTAACATTTTTGAAATTTCTTCATTTTTAATTACATCTGTTTGAATTAAAAGATTATCTAGCTTGTATTTTTCTTTTTGATTTTTAATATATGGTAAAAGCTTCCCCCTACCTCTAATAATAAATTGAATATTTTTTTCTTTTAATTTTTTTGCAGCATTTATTATTAAATCAAAATCATATGATTCAATTAATGATCCAAAATACATTAGAGTAAAAATATTGGTTCTGATTTTTTTTGAATATGTAAATTTTTTGATATTTATTCCATGACTTAGTACTTCAAATTTTTCATTATCTATTTTATATGAATCATGAACAATTTCTTTTACTGCATTATTTAATGGAAAAAGATATTCTGGAAAAACATAAGAGAATTTTGCTAAACGATTAAGAAAAAACCTTATTATTTTTGAAGAAAAAATTCCCCTTTCATACAAATATTCTGGCCACAGATCATCTATTGCTCTAATTACTTTTCCTCCGCGTAACTTGGAATAAAAAAAAGATGGTATAATTGAAAATAGGTTTGGTTCAAATGCAAAGATTATGTCTGGCTTAACTGAAAAAATTGGAAACATGGATGAAATTAAGAATGAAATATTTAGAATTGCACTTTTGAATACAGATGAATGTAATAATGATGGAACCCAAACACGAATGATGTCCATTCCATCCATTTTTTCTTTTAATACCATTTTATGTTTGTATTTTCCAGCTACTGGACCGTGTTGATGTGGATGAGCAGTTATAACCGTGACATGATAATTTTGTTGTTCTAAACATTTTGAATAATTAAAGGCTCTAGTTGCACCTCCTGAAATATCTGGAGGAAAATACTGTGATATAATTAGGACATGAGTTTTTTTTCCAATCATCATTAATAGAATTAAATAGTAAAGTTATATTTTTTTGTGAATACCTCTAACCACGATTGTAAACAAATCATACTCCAAATTTTGACATAATTGCTAGTTTTTCCATTTTTATAATCATCGGATATTTTTTTAATATATTCATAATCAAAAAGTTTTTGTTCTTTGATTCTTTTTTGAGAAAAATATTGTGATTCTAAATCTGAAATTGAATTATTTAACCAATTAATTATTGGTGGAGTGAAACCTCTTTTTTTCCTATTCAACACATTTCTTGGTAATTCATCTTTCATTGCTATTTTTAAAATGTTTTTCATTGATCCATTTTTTATTTTTAGACTAAATGGAATATTTGCAGCAAATTCTACCATTTTATGATCTAATAGTGGCTCCCTAACTTCTAAAGATACCGCCATACTTGTTTTATCTGTATATTCCAATATGTTGTTGGGAAGGTAACTCATATTTTCAACAAAAAAAAGTTTTTCAAAAAATGATTCTGCATTTGATTTTTTTGATTCTAAAAATAATTCGTTAATGAATCTTCTTGAAGGAAGAGATGTTTTAAAATTTAACAATTCTTCTTTTTCTTTTTCTTTATAATACGTGATTAAAGAATAGTATTGATCTTCTGGATTTTCTTTCCATGCATCAAAAAAAATCTTACCTTTAACAATAGATTCACTCATACTCTCGGGAATTTTCTGAAAAATACCTCCAAATTTTTTTACAAGAGATTTTGGAAATTTTTTATATTCTTGATAAATCTGTAACGCTCTGTATTTAGGGTACCCTCCAAACATCTCATCACCGCCTACTCCTGATAAAACAACTTTTGATGTTTTACTGGCAAATTGTGAAATAATGTAATTTAATGTGGTAGTTGGATTCCCAAATGGTTCATCAAGACATAAGGTAACTTTATCCAATAATTTGAATGCGTCATTTGAATTTACTATAATTTCATGATGCTTAGTCCCTAAAATCCCTGCCATCTCTTTTGATTCTTCCAATTCATTGTATGAATTATCTATTTTATCTTCAAAACCCACTGTGTATGTATTCAATTCATTTTTTGATTTCCTTGCAGCAATTGTCGCTATTACTGATGAATCTAGCCCACCGCTTAACAATACACCTACAGGCACGTCACTAACCATTCGTAAATTCATTGACTCTTCTAACAAATCATGTAATTGTTCTGCATAATCTTTTTCTTGCAGTTTATTTTTTTGAAATTTAATTCTCCAATAGGTTTTAGTAAAAAAATTACCATCTGAATTAAAAATTAACATTTCTGCTGGACGCAGTTTTTTTATTTCATTAAATATTGTTTCAGGAGCTGGAATATTTAGATAAGTTAGATAATCGCTTATTGCATTATGATTTACGGTGGGATTAATTTCATCATATTCTAATAATGCTTTTAATTCAGATGCAAAAAGGAGTTTATTATTATGGATGTGATAATAAAGTGGTTTTACTCCTAATCTATCTCTAATCAATATGGTTTGATTTTTTCTCTCATCCCAAATAGCAATTGCAAACATGCCTCTAAGATGATTTACAAAATCTAAACCATATTCTTCATAGGCATGAACAATTGTTTCAGTATCACTATTTGTTTGGAATTTATGGCCTTTTAATTTTAAATCCTTTTGAAGTATTTCATAATTATATATTTCTCCATTAAACACAGTCCAAATTGTTTCATCTTCATTTGAAATTGGTTGATTACCTCCATCAACATCTATGATGCTTAATCTTCTAATTCCTAAACTGGCATTTTTATTTTCAAAAAAACCATCAGAATCAGGACCTCGATGTTCTAACGAATTACACATATTGTGTAGTAATACGGTATCTTCAAAATTTACTAATCCTGTTATTCCACACAATATCTACACTTTTTCCGGTAATTTTGTTATCATTGATTTTTGAGCAGCAATAGTTGCACGAGATGAAGATAGTGATAACATAAATTCATTTTCCATTCTATTTCCGTTTTTTAAATTTTTTATTAAAAACTCAAATTCATTTTTATGACCTTTATCTTGACTTAGTGTATTTTTTTTATTTATTATTTTTTTATCACTAACAAGTTTTAGATTTTTAAAATTATCTAATACTGCAGTTTTATTATCTGCAAAAAATTCTGCGTATTCTTTTGAAGATTTTTTATTACCTTTAGAAGTATAAATGACTGATCCAATTGATCCATCCTCAAATGATATATTTATGATGAAATTATCCATAATATCTTGAGATTTTTGTGTTGAAATTGAGTTTGCAACAACTTCGATGGGTTTTGAGCCTATGACATATGTCAAATAATCAATAAAATGACATGCTTCACTGATTATTCTTCCATTTCCTTCTTTTTTATCGTAAACCCAATGATCATGAGGGATATTTTCTGCATTTACTCTATAATATGCAACCATTGGAGATACACGTTTTTCAAAAAATATTTTTATTTCGTTAGTAAATGGAGCAAATCTTCTGTTAAATCCTACCATTACTGCTTTAGTTGATTTATTCCAGATTTCTTCAATTTTATCAAGTTCTTCATAATTAACTGCTAATGGTTTTTCTATAAACACATTTTTGTTCTTCAAAAGAGAATCACAAACAATATTTGCATGCAAACTATTACGAGTCATGCCAAAAATTAAATCAGTTGATTTTTCTTCAAGCATGTCGTGATAATCTGAATAAAGATTATTGATTTCATATTTTTCTGAAATTGATTTAGAATTTAATCCATTTGCTGTAGAAATTGAAGATATTTTCATATCTTTTATTTTTTTCATTATTGGAAGCGCTGTTGAAGTTGCATAGATTCCACCTCCAATTAACCCACAATTGATTTCATTGGAATTAGATTCCATTTTGGCAAGTGATATTATTTTAGATTCTACATTTTCTTCTAAATTTTCATATTTAATTACAGAACCTATTTTTAGTTCTGCAGAATTTTCAATATTAGCATAACTTTGAACTGCAGAATCAATAGAGACAATCTCAGTAATAATTTTAGATGGTGTTAATTTTTTCTCTTTCATTAATTGGAGAACCGTTTGCATATTTCGTGAAATTGTCCATCTAACAAATCCAATTGGATAATCATTTCCATGTTCTTCATAATTTCGATCATATCTTCCTGGACCGTATGAACTAGGTATCTGAACAGATAGTTCTTTTTTATAGAAATCTTCTCTTGGTATATCTAATTTGATAGCACCGATTATGGATACAATTGCTTTTTTTCTAGATATTTTTCCTGCTAACTGTATTGAATCATTAGAGTCTCCAGAAGCAGTAATTATTACTGAATCTACTCCAACTTGACCAGTTAATTCTAAAATTGTATCTGTATTGCTTTCTGATCTTACATACGCATAATCAGCTCCCAATTTTGAGGCTAATTCTACTTTACGTTCATCTAGATCTATTCCTATTACTTTACATCCTGCAGATTTTGCAATTTGAACTGTAAGTAAGCCGATTAAACCTAAACCAATTATGACTATAATGTGACCTAATTCTGGATTTGCACATCTGAAACCATTTAATGCAATAGATGCAATGGTGGAAAATGATGCATCCTTCAAATCTACCTCATCAGGAACTTTTGCTACCATGTTCTTAGGGACAGAAATTTTATCTGCATGCCATGCAAATTCAGCTCCTGCACATGCAACTCTGTCTCCAACTTTGAAATCTTTAACGTCATCTGCTATCTTTTCAATAATACCTGCAGAACTATATCCTAAAGGGAGATATTGTTCTAATCTGCTGTGAGCTTGTTGATATGCAACTATTAATCCATCTCTTTTTGCTTTTTCTAAAAATGCTTTGAACAGATCAGGTCTATTTCGAGCTTTACCAATTAGATTTTTTTTTGCAAAATTAACAATACTTTTTTCTGTCCCAATACTGATTGCAGAATATGCATTTTTTACTATGATGCCACCACTACGTATGGATGGTTCTGTAACTTCAACTATTTTTGTATCTCCACTTGAAATATCTAAAACTATTTGTTTCATTTGTTTTTCATTCCTTCTAAAGACAATGATAAAGCATCTAGTGCTTCTGTTGTCATATACAAGTCTGGATAATTTGTACTGGATTCTACAGTTCCCATATATGCACTATAGCCCGTAGCCTTAGTACTTAGTTTACTGGGAGTGATTTTATTAGAAATTTTTGTTCTGGAAATCTCTCTATGAATCCTATGCATTATACGTAAAAATTTAAAAGAAAAAGGATAATCTCCAATACTTCCTCCTTTAGGTGCTTCAATAATCCCATTAATGATAGTCATCGTAGTTCCTTTTTCCCATCGTAATAAAATATTATTAGTTATTTGACTCTCCAATATTTTCAATGACTTGTCTATGAATTTACTAACATTTCTATCCTGTAACATAAATCGTTGGTATATTGGTATACAAAATGCATGTGTAGCTGATAGATATAATGCAAAATTTAGACCACTATTTTTCCATTTAAAATTACCATCGTCTTTCTGATTTTTTAAAAGCCATTTTGTTCCAGCAGAAATTGAATGTTCTAACCATTCTGATTTAATGTATTCTGCTGATTTGATAAGATAATACAAAGTAACTGATTGATAATGTATACATGGAATGTAAAAATGATGTTTATAAGGATAAGCTCTTAATGGTCCACCATATGGGTATGCTCCATCAATAAATTGGTGTTTACAAATGTTGGATACAGCTCTTTTTCCAGCTTTAATGTATTCTTCATTAGAACATTTGTTTCCAAATTTTAGTAAGAATGCTGCAGCCATAGCATCTGCATTTAAAATATCTGCATGAACGAGTTCTGATTTTCTGTACTCTCCAGAAGATATTTCTTGTTCTAAAATATACTTCGCAGCTTTTTCAAAAACATCATTTGATATTTCCAACTCTGAATTTAATTCAGAAATTTCAAGTAATGATAATGCGCATATTGATGTAAAAACTGTTGACGGCTGATTGTATTTTATATGAGTTTCATTCCACGAACCATCTTTATTTTGATTATCAATTAACCAATCAGTCATTTTTTTTATGATTGGAAAAAATTTTTTCTTAGAATTATTAATTCTAGATAGCGAAACACAGAATTCTGCAGTCACCCGTGTTCTAATAACTTTTGAGATGCTATCTTCTATGAACGCATACTTATCAGAAACAGAAACATACTCGTTAATACCATTTACTAGTTTTTCATTTAAATTATTAATTTGTTTTTCAAAGTTGCTCATTTCAAATCTCTCTCAAAAATGAATAATTTGGTCTGTTTTGTATATATTGATTCGCGTTAGATGAAAACTTTTCAAGCATTTTATCATCTGAAATCATCTTTATTAGGTTATCAGAAATTTTTTCTGGTTCATTTCCTTTAATAAAAATTCCAGCATTTGATTCTTTTACCACTCTTTCCAATTCTTCAGAGAAACCGTATCCTAATACTGGTAAATTGCATGCAATATACTCAAATGTTTTAGTAGGCATGGCATAACGTAGCCACTCTTTATCTGCTAAAGGAACAATCCCCAAAATAGCTTTAGAAAGTATGTTTGGAAGTTCAGTTCTTGGTACGGGTTCAAAAAATTTAACGATGTTTTCTAATTTTAATCTCTTAACTAAATTCTTAAGATCCTGTTCACAATCTCCACCTCCGTACAAATGAATTTGATAATCAGAAAATGCTGAAAGTGACATTACATGTGATATTGCATGTATAAATACCTCTAAATTTTGTGCTATGCCAAAATTTCCAGTGTATACAATTGTCTTCTCTTTTTTAATATCTATTTTTTTAAAAATTCTTGTATCTACATTAAATGGAAAGTATTCTACTCTCTTAGATTTTTTTTTAAAATGAGATTCAATTTCATCTACAATGACAAGACTATTTGTGATTACTAGATTTGCTTTGTTCCAACAAAAAATTTCAAATTTTTTTGTAAATTTTGTTAATAATCCATTTTTTTTTACATAACCAAAAGAAGATACACTTTCTGTCCATAGATCACGTATATCTATAATTAATTTTTTTCTCATTAATTTTATTGGTAATACTGTTAGTAACAATGATGGTGGTGGAGTACTTACTATTACTATGTCTGCATTACGTAAAAGATAGAAAAAAATTATTGAAGTTAAAATTGGAAACATCGTATAGTATAACATTCTTTTAATAAACGTAGGAATTTGTTCTGACGGTTGAAAAGTCCATATTCTTAAAAGTTTAATTCCATTAAAATTTTCTTTAGAAAAAATCTGTTTAATTTTTTTAAATTTTGTAAAAGGTATTGTTGGAGGAGGACAAATTACAGTTACATTAAAAAATTGCTGTAAATATTTAGCCATTTCATAAGTTCTAGAAGCACCTCCTACAGATTCTGGAAGAAAATTATGTGTAATCAAAATAAGGTTTTTCAATGTATATTTATGAAATTTTTTCTATAAATTTACTTCTATGTTTTGATTATTTCATAAACACAGTATTTTATACTCATGAATGTTAGTCTATCTTTTTTATTATTCTGGCAGGATTTCCAGTAGCTACGCAGTTATCTGGCACGTCATGAGTTACTACGCTGCCAGCTGATAATATTGAATTTTTACCTATTGTTACCCCTGAAGTAATAATACATCCAGGATTAATCCATGCCCCTGATTTTATAATTACCGGAGCAGTTTTTCGTGGATATTTTTTTTGTTTAAAAAATAAATTACTTGTTGGATTTACATGGGCAAAAATCATAGTATTTGTTGCAATGGTGACATTGTCTTGAATGGAAATTAAATGCGGATATACTAAATCAATTTGAACATATGGACCGATATAGCAAGATTTTCCAATTTTAACCCCTCTTTTCCTTTGCATTTTTACAACAAACGTTGGTAATGGTGATGAATATGCAAGCAAATGAAAAAACCATGAATTAAAAAGTTTTATTTTCAGTCTTAGTTTTCCAAACATTCCGCTAAATCCATAATCTTTCATTAATTCATTTTCATTAATAGCAATAATATCCTCATCTTTATCACTCATTAGATTATCGTTGAAGTCATCTTGTCTATAACTTTTCTGCGAATCTATTTCTAGAATTAAATACTTTTAAAAATACAATTATTTACCTCTAGGAATTAAAGAAATTAAAATCATGAAACTTTCTTACTATATGAATAAAGCACAGAACATTGATGTCAAAAACTATGACAATAAAATCAAAATTGCAATTACAGGAAGCTTTACTCTAAATGGAATTTCTGAAACATTTATTGTAAAATGTGCAGAAAATAAAATTGATTGTAATACCTTCGTTTCTAATTATTCACAATATAATCAAGATATATTAAATTCAAATAGTGATTTGTATAGTTTTTTTCCGAATGTTACATTTCTGATATTGGATACTCGTAGCATCTTAGGACAATTATTTTTTAATCCTTTTATAATCCCAGTTATAGAAAGACAAAAATTTATAGAAAATAAAATAGCTGAAATAAAAAATTTAATTGATGCATATGTTAAAACTAAATCAAAATTAATTATTACAAATTTTTTAATTCCCACATACTCTTCATATGGAATCTATGATGAAAAAATTGATTATGGATTAAAAGAAATGATATATGATCTTAATCAAAAACTATCTAACTTAGTCAAAAATTATTCCTCTGTTTTTCTTTATGATTTTAATGGATTTGTTACACGATTTGGTGAAACTAATATTTTTGTTCCAAAGCAATATTATTTTGGAGATATCAAAATTTCATTAGATTACATTCCAAAATTAGTTGATGAGTTAATGGGATTTGTAAAAACAATTTTGGGATTGAACAAAAAGTGTATTGTACTTGATCTTGATAATACTTTATGGGGGGGAATAGTGGGAGAAGATGGTTTTAATGGGATTCAATTAGGTGGATCTCCTATAGGAAATGCATTTGTTGAATTTCAACAACATCTATTGGCATTACAACAACGAGGAATTATTCTTGCAATAAATAGTAAAAATAACTTCGAAGATGCATTACAAGTAATTAAAGAACATCCTCATATGATATTACGTGAGAATAATTTTTCATCTATGAAAATAAACTGGAATGATAAAGTAAGTAATATGAAAGAAATTGCTAATGACATTAACATAGGTTTAGACAGTATGGTCTTTTTTGATGATGATCTTGGAAATCAAGAATATGTCCAAAAGAGTCTAAAACAAGTTTTTGTACCTAAAATGCCCCATGATCCTACTGATTATTCACAATTTCTTCAGGACTTGAATGAATTCAATGTATTAAAAATCACTGAAGAAGATCAAAAACGTGGTGAAATGTATTCTCAAGAATTAGAAAGAAAATATCTTAAAAACTTATCATATAGTTTAGAAAATTTTTTACAGGAATTGGAAATAAAAATGAAATTTTTACCAGCTGATCAATTTACCATTCCTCGTATTTCTCAACTAACATTAAAAACTAATCAATTTAATCTTACAACTAAACGCTATCAAGAAGAAGACATTCAAAAATTTTCTGATGATAAAAATATGATTGTTGAATGTGTAAAAATAGAAGATAAATTTGGAAATAATGGAATCACTGGGGTATATATAATTAGAAAAAATAATTCCGAAGAATGGCTTTTGGATACTTTTCTTTTAAGTTGTAGAATAATGGGTAAAGATATAGAAAAAGGAATCTTAGCAAAAATATTACAAAAAGCAAAGGATGAAGGAGTTAAAAAAGTTAAAATGCAATACATTCCAACTAAAAAAAATAAACCTGTAGAGGAATTTTTACCTAATACTGGGTTCACCAACGAAGGTGATTATTGGGTATTTGATTTAAAAAATGAAATTATGTCACCTAAACATCTTGAGGTGATTTAAATTTCAAAAAAACTTTATACAATCATAGCTAATGTAATGAACGTTCCAGAAATAGAAATCAATGAGCAGTCTAGTCCGGAATCTATTGAAAATTGGGATTCATTTAATGGTTATGTATTGTTGGATGAATTAGAATCTGAATTTAATGTAAAATTCACTATGGATGATGTTTTAGACGTGAAAACAGTTTCTGATATAAAGCGACATTTACAAAATTATGGTGTGAATTTTAGTGATTGATGCATGTGAATACCAATTTAATGACATTGAGATTGGTCAAACTGAGACGTTTGAATTAGTTATTACTGAATCTATGTTAGATGATTTTGCAAGATTATCTGGAGACTATAATCCCCTTCATATGAATGAAAATTATGCTTATTCGACAATTTTTAAACGACGTGTATGTCATGGAATGTTAGTAGCATCATTTTTTTCACGATTAGTAGGAATGTATATTCCAGGCAAAAATGCATTATATTTTTCTCAAACTCTCAAATTTATTCATCCATGTTTTATTGATGATACGCTCAAAATAGAAGGCAAAGTATTAGATAAAAGTGAATCAACAAAACTTATCACCTTAAAAACTTCTGTTTTTAATGATATGGGAAAATGTATTATTGATGGACAAGCAAAAGTTTTAGTGAGATAATATGTTTTCAGGTCAAAAATTTTTAATTACTGGTGCTAATGGCGGGATTGGTATTGAACTTAGTAAAGTATTTTTAAAAAATAATGCAAAATTAATTTTACTTTATAATGAGAATCGTGATCAGATCGACAACCTATTAACCAAATATCCTGACTATTCATCTTCTGTGGAAATTTATAAAATAAATTTATTAGATGAAAAGGATCTTCAAAATTTATTAAAACAAATTACTGATTCAGGACATGTTGATGGTTTTATTCACTCAGTTACACTTCCAACTCAAAACAAGACTTGTCTACAACTAAATTGGGACGATTACCAATCTAATATTGATCTTCAAACAAAATCTTTTTTTCAAATTGTTAAATCCATTGCACCTTCTATGAAAGAAAGAAAATATGGTAGAATAGTAAATATTTTAACATCTTATGTTATTGGGAGACCGCCAAATAATCAAAGTAGCTATATTGTTTCTAAATACTCTTTACTGGGATTATCTAAATCATTGTCTGTAGAATTAGGTTCGTATGGTATTACTGTAAATAGTGTTTCTCCTTCAATGACTAATACAAATTTAATTGAAAAATTACCATTAAAATTAAAAGAAATAATTGCTAATAATGTTCCTGTGGGCAGACTAGCAGATCCCAATGACATTACATCTGCTGTCCTTTTTTTATGTTCTAAAAATTCTAGTTATATTTCTGGAGAAAACATTCTTGTTTCTGCAGGCGAGACAATGCATTGATAAAATTCAATAATGTAAGCTGAGATTTTTATTATATTAAAATATGATTTGAGTAATGATGTCAAAATTGAATGTAGGGATAGACATAGTAAGTATTAAACGATTTATTGATAAACCTTTTCACTTAAATCAAAAATTTTATGAGCGTATTTTTTTACCATCTGAAATTAAATATTGTCTAAAATTCAAATATAATGCAGAACATTTTGCAGGGAAATTTGCAGCAAAGGAAGCTGTGTTAAAATCTACGGATAAAAAAATTAAATTAATTGACATTGAAACATATTATTCAAAATTAAAACCAATGGTAAGAATAAATGGATGTGATGATTCCCTCTTCCGTATTTCTATCAGTCATGAAGAAAATTTTGCAATTGCTATAGCAATTTCAGAAAAAATCAATGACAATTTTTTTGAAAATTAAATTTTTAAGTTTTAAAAATAACAAAATATCTATTTACTTTCTTAAATATGATTAAGTTTTTTTATACTCGTAGAAATTTTAACAATTTTGTTTTTTATAACCAAAACTTAATGAAGAGCATATCTTAATTCTTAATTGTATATCATGAAATGTGTGATACTTGCTGGTGGATTAGGAACAAGAATTAGTGAGGAAACCCAGTTGAAACCAAAACCTATGGTTGAGATTGGTGGAATGCCTCTGTTATGGCATATTATGAAAACCTATTCTGCTTACGGAGTTAATGATTTTGTAATATGTTGTGGGTATAAGGGATATATGATTAAAGAATACTTTGCAAATTATTTTCTTCATACTTCTGATATTACTATAGATATGAAAAATAATGATGTTGAAGTTCATCAAAAACATGCCGAGCCTTGGAAAGTAACAATGATTGATACTGGCATGAATACTATGACTGGTGGCAGATTGAAAAAAATTCAAAAATATGTTGATAATGAAACATTTTGTTTTACTTATGGTGATGGTTTATCTGACATTAACATAACAAATTTATTAAAATTCCATAAAGAAAATAAAACATTTGCTACAACTACTGCAGTACAACCGCCAGGACGTTATGGTGATTTACAATTAAAAAATAACAAAGTAACTAAATTTATTGAAAAACCTTTGGGAGGTGGATCTTTTGTTAATGGTGGATATTTTGTTTTAGAACCTGAAGTTTTTGATTATCTTAAAGGAAATAACACTGTATGGGAAAAAGAACCTTTAGAAAATCTTGCAAGCGAAAATCAGTTGAGCGCATTCACACATAAGGGATTTTGGCATGCTGTAGATACTCTGAGGGATAAAAATAATTTAGAAGAACTGTGGAATTCAAAAAATACTCCATGGAAAATCTGGAAATGACTCCTTCATTCTGGAATAATAAACGTGTTTTAATCACTGGACATACAGGTTTTAAGGGAAGTTGGTTAAGTATATGGTTAAAAAAATTGGGTGCTGAAGTTATTGGTTTTTCTAATTTAGTTCCAACAAATCCTAGTTTGTATGAATTATCTGGAATAAATTCAGATATTATTTCGGTAACTGGTGATATTCGTGATTTACAAACAGTAGAAAATATTTTTTTACAATACAAGCCTCAGATAGTAATTCATATGGCTGCCCAATCTCTTGTTGGCCCTTCATATGATGACCCTGTTGAAACCTATTCTACAAATGTAATGGGTACAGTAAATCTTTTTGAAGCTATTCGAAAATCAAATGACACGTCAGTAATTATCAATGTTACAAGTGACAAATGTTATGAAAATAAAGAAACTTTGAATGGATATGTTGAAACTGATAAAATTGGTGGATATGATCCTTATAGTAATAGTAAAGCATGTTCCGAACTAGTAACTTCTTCGTTTCGAAATTCTTTCTTTAAGGATAATCCCAATGGAAAAAATTTAGCGTCAGTACGAGCAGGTAATATTATTGGAGGGGGGGATTGGTCTGATAATAGATTAGTTCCTGACATAATGAAATCATTACAACAAGAACTCTCATTAAAAATTAGAAATCCTGATGGCATACGTCCTTGGCAACATGTTCTTGATCCTCTTCATGGATACTTGACTCTTGCAGAACATCTATGGGATAACGGTTCAAAATTTTCAGAGGCATGGAATTTTGGTCCTGATCAAAATAGTGTTAAACCTGTTTCTTGGATTATTGATCAAATCTCTGAGTATTGGGGAAGTCCTGTAAACTGGAAAAAAAGTGAACAAGATTTTCATGAAACACATGTTTTATCTCTTAATTGTTCAAAATCAAAATCTGAATTAAATTGGAATCCTAAATTAAATTTAATTGATTCTATAAAATGGACTGTTGACTGGTTCAAGGAATTTTACAACAAATCTGATATGAGAAAAATTACTGAAAAACAAATTAATGATTTTACTTTATTATGATTTAATCTGGACTATTGTAATTTTTAATTATTCTATCAGTGTATCTCTTACTGAAGAAAATTCAAATTTTTTTACCAATGATTCAAATTTTTGAAAACTATTTTTTAAACCCCAATAATAATACCATCCATATTCTTTTATTTTTGGCAATTCTGGATCAAAATCTTTAGGATGAATGTAACATGTTGCTGGAAATCCTTTTTTGTTCATTCTATTTATTGCAAAATTCATCATTTGAATGGGGAAAAATCTTAAATGAAAACCTCCTGCTGCAGGAATGTTTCCAAATGGAGTTTTGATTACTAAAGGTGGAATTTCTAAAAGTTTACCGTTGTTATTTTCTTCCAGTGGATTTTCACTAGATATTTTATGGTTATAATAAATTGCATCAGGTATTCCATATAATGGAGTTTTTACTGGAAAAATACTGGAATCATATTTCATATATTTCTCTAATATTTCAAATACCCAAAGATTTTTTTTGTTAACAGAAAAAAAAGGAGCTCTAAAACCTATTATTTTCTCATTTGATACTGATTCTAATATGTCAATTGATTTTTTTAGATCATTTTCAAAATCACTTTTTGTTATTTTCCGTAAATCCAAATGATGATATCCATGACTAGCAATCTCGTGTCCCTTTGATTGAATTTCTTCAATTAGTTCTGGATATTTTTCTGCAATATACCCTAAAGTAAAGAATGTTGCATTTACATTATTTTCTTCAAATAAATTCAATATTTTACGTGTAATTTTTTTGACTCTTTCTTCATATTTTCCCCATTCATTAAATGGAAGATCACAATAGTAATCTTCCAAATCAACCGACATTATGTTTTTAATTTTTGTCTCCTCATCTCTTATCTAATCTAATTCCTAAATGAGCGTTTTGGAAAAATATCGTGCTACCTGACAGTTAATTAATGCTACAACTAAACTTCTATGAAATTGTCTTCAAAATTACAATTAAAAGGTAAATATCCTAGAACACTACTTTTATTGATATTTACTCTTAGTTTTACTGTTTTTTTATTTTCTTCTGATGGGCATAGATATAGTCCTGATGAAGACTGGGCACATTTACTAACTAATAGAATGATCATCTTAGAACCTCATCCACTTTATGAAGACGGTGTATCTACTAAATTATTTGAACATCCTGAAGGATACGCTTTGTGGGATAAATCAAAGCCGTGTATTAATTTTGTAATATGTTCTCCTGCATCTGTTGCAAATAGTATTTTACAGGTGCCATTCATGTTTCTTAATAATAATTTTGATATCATTAGTACAGATACTGTTGAATTTACTTTGGATGATTTTAATCATCGACACTATGTTTTTTGGAGAAACGCACAAAATCCTGACTTTACTTTTCTTGAATTATTTTATGGACCTGTTTTTACAGCATTATCTGTAACTGTTTTTTTCCTGATTTCCAATGTTTTCAATTATAGATTAAAAACTTCTCTTATTCTGACATCATTATTTGCCTTGTGTACTCCTGTATGGGCATTTTCTCAAACATCTCTTACCAATGTGCCTACATTATTTTTTATTCTACTGACATTTTATTTTTTCACTAAATATCAAAAGACACAATCTGGTAAATTTTTAATTGGAGTTGGTTTAAGCTTAGGGTTTTCTTATTTGATTAGGGTAGATGTTTCATTAATCATTGTTGTATTGACAATCTATTTCTTAGTAACATTATCTAAACATAAGCAAAAAATAAAAAAATTATTTTTATATTTTGTAACACTTACGCCTTTTTATTTTATTAGTTTATTTATTGAATATTTACGATATGGATCATCAGCTGCAGTTGGTACTACCTCAGAACACATTACAAATTGGTCAGAATTCACTTTAGCAAATATAGTACCTGGTTTCACTGGTTTGTTATTTAGTCCTGGAGTTGGATTATTTATTTTTGCACCAATTTTATTGACAATCTTTTTTACATTGCCAGATTTTTATAAAAAAAATAAAGGATATACTTTACTTTTTATTGGATTCATAGTAATATTCTTGATATATTTTGGAAGTATTGAATTTTGGCATGGTCTTGTTTCTTGGGGAGCAAGATATTTGTTACTATTGATTCCTTTTTTCTTATTACCTCTTGGTGCTAGTTTAGAATTACGAAAAAATATTTTTTTACATATAACATTAATTGCTTTAGGAGTATTGGGATTCTTTTTCAATCTTGTTTATATTCTTCAAGATGTTTCTTGGTTTATTTGGGGAAGCCCTGCACGTACAGGATTATTTTCATTGGGTGGTGTTCAAACTTCTCTTTATATTCATGATGCAGTCATATGGACATTTGAGTATAGTCAATTAACTCATTCAATTTTTACAGTATTTTCAAATTTACAACTTGATTTATTTTTTGTTAAATTATTAGGCACTCCTATTTTTATAACATTTCTTTCAATTTTGTTATTTTTACAAATTTTAACCCTAAAAAAATTATATCTAATAAATGAAAATCATTAAAAATTAATAATTAATAATTATGTATTATTTTTATAATGAATTTGTTTAAAGAAAAAAATATTGCTATTTTTGGTGCAACCGGACATATTGCAAAAAATCTAATTTACTATTTTTCAAAAAATACTGAAGATAAATTATTCCTTTTTTCTAGAAATCATAAAAAATCAGAAAATTTTATTTCTAATCTAATTAGTGATAAAAATATTGTATGTGATACTTATGAAAATATTTTCTCTCATCATTTTGATGTAATAATAAATTGTATTGGAATTAGTAATCCATCTGAAATTAGTAAATATAACAATGAAATATTACCATTATCAAAAAAATATGATGATTTAATTATAGAATATTTAAAAAAGAACAATTCTTCTCAATATCTTAATTTAAGTTCTGGTGCAGTTTTTGGTGATTTTTCACAGCCTGTAAATGATGCATCTTTATTCAAACAATCAATCAATGATTCTTTCATTAACTCATACTCTTTAGCAAAAATATATTCTGAAACTAATCATAGATTACTTCATTCTCTTAATATTATTGATATTAGAATTTTTAATTTTTTTAGTAGATTTATCAATCTTAATACTGATTTTTTAATTCCAGAAATTATTCGTTCAATAAATAAAAATGAAGAATTTATTACTAATAAACAAAATTTTTTCCGAGATTTTATTCATCCTGAGGATCTTTTTAAATTAATTAATTTATGTATAAAAAATCCAAAATTAAATATTGCATTTGATACTTACAGTACATCACCAATTTCTAAATATTCTATTTTAGAAGAATTTAGTAACTATTTTGATTTAACATATTCTTTCAAAGATGATTTAAAAATTGAACAACCTACTGGTTTTAAAAAAAATTATTTTTCATTATCAAGAAAAGCAAATAACATCGGATATTTCCCTACTTTTTCTTCACTTGAAACTTTACTTGAAGAATCTAAATTTCTTATTGAAACTTGATTTTTCTACTTTTTGATACAAATTTTTTATTTAGTTAGGATATACCAAAAAAATCGTAATCCGTATATCACTGCTTTACCTTTCTTATCTGCTCCTGTTTTTGATATTCCTATACGATTTCTAAATGTTATTGGAATTTCAACTATTCTTAAATTATTTTCAATTGCTATCATTGTTAAAAAATTTGCAATTAATCCACTATTTGGATTTTCAATTATTTTTTTTGCATCTGATCCATCCAATTGCTCTTTTATTTTTTCTATCGCATCTTTTCTAATACATCTATACAAACAACCAACATCAGTCAATTCAACTATTCCTAAATTTGTAAGGCTAAAATATTTTATTTGAATTAATTTTGCTAGAACATAGTTCCCCCAAACATAAAACATACTGTTCTGATTATTTTTTTCTGTTAAGATTTGAACTTGTCTTGTCCCAATAACCATTTCTGAATTATCAAGGTATGGAATCATTTTTGATAAATCATCTCCACTAAATGTTCCATCACATTCAGTAATTGCAATAATATTTGAATCTGTTTTAAGAAATTCTATTAATCCTGTTATTACTGAGTGTGCTAACCCTTTGTTTTTTTCTTTTTTAATAATTCTAACATTACATTTTTCAGCAATTTCTATAGTTCTATCAGTACTATGATTATCAATTACTATTATTTCTCGAACATTTTTTTGTGATTGAAAATCTTTAACAACTTGCTCTATCACTTTTTCTTCATTAAATGTTGGAATAATAACACAAATTTTTGGTTCAAAAATTTTATTAGTTTTTAAATAATGTAAATTTGGATCTGTTTTGTAATGTTTTCTTTTGATTACAAATACCAATAGTAAAATAATCCAAATTCCATCTGCTAAACCAATCCATTTCAGATAAATTGAAAAATATATTGTTTCAATAAAATTTTCTCCTTGAACTACAAAATCAATCCCATTTATTGTCCAGAAATATAAATTAGTTACTAAGAATACTATTTGAACAAAAATTAAACCTAAAAAACTCAATACTAATCCTGCATATAGTAGACTCACACTCTAGTTAGATACGTTTTGCTAATATATTATTCATTTATCTTACATAAAGTAAAAATTAACTAATTTTATCTTATTATGTTGTTAATATGGATGATTTTCTAAAAAATTCTTCTTTAGATGACTCTGAAAGTCAAATAATACGTAAACAAATCATTGATTTAACTATCAATTATTATGAAAAAACTCATCTACCAAAAAAATTTATTCCTGGAAAAACTATGGTTCCTGTTTCTGGAAAAGTGTTTGATGAAATAGAACTTCAGCTTCTTATTTCATCTTCATTAGATTTTTGGCTTACATCCGATCGATTTAATAAAAAATTTGAAAAAAATCTATCTAATTTTCTAAATTCTACTTTTGTTCTTACTACAAATTCTGGTTCTTCTGCCAATTTATTGGCAATTACTGCATTAAAATCCAAAGAACTTGGAAAAAGATCTTTGAATGATGGAGATGAAGTAATTGCCGTAGCTGCTGGATTCCCTACTACTGTTAATCCTATTATTCAAAATAATCTTGTTCCTGTGTTTATAGATGTAAAACTTGGTACTTATGTTATTGATGAAACAAGAATAGAAAATGCAATTACTAAAAAAACTAAAGCAATAATGTTGGCCCATACTTTAGGTAATACATTCAATCTAAGTTATGTGAAAGAACTTTGTAAAAAATATAATTTATGGTTAATTGAAGATTGTTGTGATGCATTGGGAAGTACATATGAAAATAAACATGTTGGTTCTTTTGGAGATATTGGAACGTTAAGCTTTTTTCCTGCACATCATATAACTATGGGTGAAGGTGGTGCCGTGTTTACCGATAATCCTCTACTTAAAAAAATCATTGAATCTATACGTGATTGGGGACGTGATTGTTTCTGTGCTCCTGGAAAAAGTAATACTTGTGGAAAAAGATTTGAATGGAAATTAGCACAACTTCCAGAAGGATATGACCATAAATACACTTATTCTAATTTAGGGTATAATCTAAAAATTACTGACATGCAAGCAGCTGTTGGATTAGGACAATTAACAAAACTTTCTAAATTCATAGATGCTAGGAAAGAAAATTTCTCATATCTCAAAAAAGAATTAAAAGAGTTTGAAAACTATTTGGTTTTACCTGAATCCACTCCTAGAAGTAACCCTTCATGGTTTGGTTTTCCGATAACTGTAAAAGAATCCGCACCATTTTCAAAAAATGATCTTGTTAATTTTCTTGCTTCAAAATTAATTGATACAAGACCTCTATTTGCAGGAAATATTATAAAACAACCATATTTTGAAAATATTTCATATCGTGTTGTTGGTAATCTTGAAAATACTGATTTAATTATGAATAACACGTTTTGGATTGGTGTGTTTCCAGGTTTGACTCAAGAAATGCTACAATATGTTGTTAAGGAATTTAAAAATTTTATTAATACTTTTGAATAAACATGACTAAAAGAACTGCTTTAATTACGGGATCAACTGGTGGGATTGGAAAATCTTTAGTTTCTTCACTAAAAGAAAATGTAAATGTAATTTCCCCTACTAGAAAAGAATTAGATCTTTCTTCAAATTCTTCAATAGTTGATTATATCTCCTCATTAGATGTCCATATAGATATAATTGTAAATTGTGCTGGAATTCATAAAGCTGGAAATTGTGAAGATTTAACTGCACATGATTTTCAAAATATTTTACAAATTAATCTCATTGCTCCTTTTCAAATAATTTCTGGTCTTGTGAAAGGAATGAAGGAAAGAAAGTATGGACGTATTCTAAACATTAGTTCCATTTGGAGTATTGTTTCTAAAGAAAAAAGAAGTATTTACTCTGCTAGTAAATCTGGATTAGATGGTTTAACTCGAACTCTTGCTTTAGAACTTACTCCCTTTAACATTCTTGTAAATTCTATAGCGCCAGGTTATGTTAATACAGATATGATTCAGCAATACAATTCAAAAAAAGAACTGGAAAAAATTAAAGAAATAATTCCATTGAAAAGATTTGCAGAACCTTATGAAATAGCAGAATTGGTAAAATTTCTAAGTTCGGAAAAAAATTCGTATATTACAGGACAAATTATCCCCATTGATGGCGGATATGTATTACGATAATCTTTCTTTTTAATTATTTTGTTGGCAGGGGTGCTGAACCCATTAGGGAGGGTCATTTTTCGGCCATGCAATTGATCATTGGCATGCCTTTAAGTTTCATCTGGTTATTACTGGAGGTGGGTTTAGTGGAAGAATTCTTTTTTAGGGCATATCTCCAAACCCGACTTGCTGTTTTTTTTAAATCTAAATTATCAGGTATTATCACTGCCTGTTTAATTTTTGGTTTGGCTCACGCCCCCGGATTGTACCTGCGCGGTGCCGGATCCATTACAGCGCTTGGTGATTCCCCCACATTTATTTTTGCCGTTGCCTATTCAATTGTTACCTTGTCGGTTGCTGGCTTTTTTCTGGGTATCATCTGGATTCGTACCAGAAATCTTCCCCTGCTCATGGTGATTCATGCCGCTGGCGACCTAATGCCCGGTTATCCTGAATTGATGCAGGTGTTTAATATTTAATTATACAAATTAAAAAGAGGCTGCCCGGAATGGACAGCCTCATCTAAGGAGAAGACATCAAAAACGGCTGATTATTTAATCAACATGAGTTTCTGAATGTCTGTTTTTTTACCCGAAATCATTTTTATCATGTATATACCTGATGCCATATCACTTGCATCCCATTTAACATAATGAGTGCCCGCATTTAAATCATTATCAATGAGGACCTCAACCTCTCGTCCCAACATGTCAAAGACAATTAACCGAACAGAATTTTCCTTCGGAATATCAAAACCAATATTCACAATTGGATTAAAAGGATTGGGATAGGCAGGATATAGTTGAAATTCATCTGCAGATAGATTGGGTTCCCCGATAATGATTCTCATTCCATTGGGGCCCGAAATGATTTCCTCGGTTATTGTCATATCCGCCGAATTATTTGTTGAGCGCTCTAAGCCATCAAACTCCAGCTGTAGAATATCATGTTCTCCAATCGGAATTTGAAACATGTCATTTGGGTATAATACCAATTTAATTATGCCAGTTGTTTCATTATTATACTCAAGAATAAGCCCTGAGGCATCTTCCAGCAGTTCAACTCCAGTAAACTCATGTTCCTGGTGATTATACTCAACATCCAGCTGAACGCCTCTGACGGGAACATCGGCATTCAAGGTAATAATATTGACCATATCATCTGAACGTGCCAAATCATGTGATTGATTTGACCGCAGATGGCCATAACCCAGAGCACTGGCTTTACTTCTTTCCAATTGGCCACAGTTAAAGTTTAGAATACAGTCCACAATTAGTATTACATCCATAATATTCACTTGTGAGTCATCGTTGACATCACCATTATATAGTTGATTATCTGATAATTCTATCTCATCCATCGTGTAGGAGATAATAGTACTTACATCCAAAATATCTACTGTGATATCAGTATTTACATCGCCAGGTAGTTGATGAAAATAATAAGCACCGATGTCTTTGATTGTACCGTCTGGATCATATTGACCCGTCACAATATCTCTGCAGGGACTCTCATATGTTAGATTATAATCTGTTGCCGAAACAAAGAGCGGATCATCTGTGATACTATCATATATAATTGCCCCTATTGGTAATAATGAATTGAAATAATCGCAGTCATTGAATATTATGTCAGATGATAAACTACGGTC
>ENA-OREN01001897-OREN01001897.1-marine-metagenome-genome-assembly--contig:-NODE-1897-length-22846-cov-4.083008_pt1 | contig 22846 bp, 18 predicted proteins | sample MGYA00248624_ERZ508555 | MGnify/ENA primary metagenome ERZ508555 (study PRJEB26222, sample SAMN06267773) | marine metagenome | isolation source: Saanich Inlet, British Columbia, Canada | place...
ATCTCGAGATGGTTTCACAGCCGGAATATAAACTGCAAATTGAATATGACGCAGACATCTGGGTACGGGACGGACTGGCATAAAAATGTAACATTTTTGACCGGATACAGAAGGTATGTTCCCAGTGTTCATGACGTTGGGACCTTATTCAATTTAATCGCGGCGCTGAATTTCAGTTTGATGCAAAAAACCATCTAAGGAATATGAAAGGAAGAAAAATGTTAAATACACGAAATCCAGAGACCGTCGCGAAACCGGGGGGGCTTTATAGCCACTCGGTAGAAGTGCCGCCAAATGCGCGTTGGCTTCACATCGCCGGTCAGGTCGGCGTCAAAGTCGATGGAACTATGCCGGAAAGTATAGAAGAACAAGATGAACAAATGTGGCAGAACACCCTTCTGATTTTAGAGGACGCTGGCTTTGGTGTTCAGGACATCGTCAAATTAAACGTCTATTCCACTGATCCCAAGGCCCTTCCAATTCATGCAAAACACCGAGCTGCGCACCTTGATGACAGTCATACGCCAGCATCTACCTGGGTTGTTATCAGTGAGTTGGCAAATCCAAAAATTCTCATTGAAATGGAAACAGTTGCTGCAAAAGCCTGCTGACTGCCGAGAACAAATAATTGAGAGGTAAATCTCGATGATGAAAATAGGCCAGTGGGTTTCCGAAAATCTGTTAGCCAATTTGATAAAGTAATAAAAATTGTGTATACAAAAATATATATATAGTATAATAGATGATTTGTAATAAAAATGGAAATCTATCTAAAATGCAAAGTTTTATGCATTGATCTAGAAAGACCAATACATGATTCTGGAGAAGGCGAAGTTTTTAAACAACTTGTAACTCAAAGGAGAAACTAAAATGCACCGATCAAATCTCATAATTTTGGCGTTGATTACAGCGGGTTTTTCACTCGGCTTTAGTTCAGCACAGGCGGAAACTATTAAAATAACGGCTATTGCCGGCCCACCTCCGGTCGCCGCCAATACAAAAATGATGAAGAATGTCTTCGTTCCCACGGTTAATAAAATTCTCAAAGAAGGCGGAGGGAAGTATAATATCGAATGGACGCAAGGCTATGGCCAAAGCCTCGCAAAAATAGCGGATACCTTCGAAGCGGTTGAAGAAGGAATCGCTCAAGTTGGCATGATTATTTTTGTTTTTGAAGAAAGCAAAATGCCGATGGAACAGTATACCTTTTCGATTCCCTTCGGCGCCTCAGACACTAAAACCATATCCACTATCAATAGTAAGTTACGCCAGAAAATCCCAGAAATGAACGCCCATTGGGGGAAATTCAATCAAGAAATCTTATCCTTCGGAGCTGAATTACCGTGGCACATATATACTAAATTCCCTATCAAGAGCTATAAAGATCTGAAAGGACACAAGATCGGCTCCTCGGGGTCGGCTGGAAATCTCTTTCGCGGCACCGGCGCCGTTGTCGTTAATGACATTATGCATAACTCTTTCAACAATATCAAAAATGGTCTCTACGATGGCTATCCAAGTTCCATTGGATTGGGTTTCGTTTACAAGATTTTTGCCGCCGCGCCGTATATCACCCAAGTTAATTTTGGTGCCCGAATGGGTGCCGGTATTAGTGTAAACAAAAAGGAATTTGCGAAATGGCCGCAACCCGTTCAAAAGGCCTTTCGAATTGCCGCCAAAGCTTGGACCGGTGCTTATCATAAAGTCTCAAATATCCTCGAAAACAAATTTATGGGCATCATGAAGAAAAAAGGCGCCACGATCACACCTTTTAGTTCTGAGAATCGCAAGGCTTGGGCACATTCCCTGCCGAATATTGCGAAACAATGGGCCGCAGATTTGGATAAAAAAGGCTTGCCTGGAACAAAGATCCTTAACACCTACATGGCTGAACTGCGTGCAGCTGGGGTCAAGCCCGCGCGTGATTGGGACAAGTAAACAATTTGCCCAACCGGCAGTAGGTTAAGAAAAATGCTTGAGAATGGACGGTCAATAGAGGGCCGGAAACCAAATATCGTAGGGCGAATTTACGGTTCTGTGGTTTCCGGCATGAATGTCATCGGCAGTATCTGGATCTTTGTCATAATGGTCATGATAAACGCTGACGTATTCAGCCGATTTCTTTTTAACCAGCCTTTGAGGGGTATCCCTACGATTATCGCGATGTCTATAATCGCTATTGTTTTTTTTCAACTACCAGATGCCCTTCGCACTGGCCGCGTAACTCGAAACAATATTATAATCGATAAACTCCTTTCATCCAAATCGGTTTCTGGTCATCAGTGGCAAGCGACGTATTACCTAATGGGCGCGGGCATGATGGCGTTGATTGTCTATTTCACCTTGCCATTCTTGGAAACTGCTTGGCGTTTGGAATCTTATGTCGGGACAAAAGGCGATTTTACTTTCCCGGATTGGCCAATTCTCGCAATCGTCATTTTAGGCGCTTTGTTTTTCTGCATCGAATTCCTGTTACAGTTCAGGCGAGACATATCCGCGCATTTTTCGTTTATGGGCCACTCCGCTCTCTCTATTATTAGTGCTATCACGCCACTAATTTTGGCGATGGCGATTGGCGTCGTGCTTGTAGCCGCGCCGTTGTCAAATCATGAAATCGCTGTGATCGCTCTTTTGTTGGTGGTGGTTCTTGTTTATATTGGCGTCCATATCGGGGTTGCTCTGTCAGCAATTTCATTTTTTGCAATTTGGGGGATCCGAGACGATGTGTTCATCGCCGGAAAGATGCTCTCATTGGCTGCCAGCGAAAGTCTCAAGCGCTTCGAGTTTGGCATAATTCCGTTGTTTATACTGATGGGAACATTGATTAGCGTCTCCGATGTCGGCGCCGATTTGTACAAAGTAGCTAACCAGTTATTTCGTCGCTTAAAAGGTGGCTTGGGCATGGCCACGGTATTTGCAAATGCCATCTTCGCCGCCGTCACCGGTACATCCATCGCCTCAGCATCGGTATTTACTAAGGTAGCTGTGCCCGAAATGATCAGATTTGGCTATCACCCCCGTTTTGCCGTTGGCGTCGTGGCCGGCAGCTCGGTTCTCGGCATGTTGATTCCGCCCAGCATGTTGATGATCCTCTTCGGCATACTTAGCGAGTCTTCCATCGGCGATCTGTTCATCGCCGGCATTGTTCCGGGTATTGTATTATCCATCGCCTACAGCCTGATGATATATATCATGGCGACACGATTTCCTCATATGATTCAAATCAAAGATCATAAGGCACCCGACGATCGACTCATGCCGGTGGCGGAATTAGTCAGAAAATTGTTGCCGATCATGGCCCTCATCACATTAATTTTGGGCGGGATTTATGGTGGATTATTCACCGCGACCGAAGCCGGCGGCATTGGCGCTTTCGGCGCGTTGCTATTGGCTCTGATTCGCCGCAGCCTGACATGGCATAAATTCTGGCATGTTTTGAGAGAAACCGGTCAAGTTACAGCTGCCATTTGTTTTCTGTTCATTTCGGCACATATTTATGCCCTCATGATAACTGTTACGGGGGTGCCAAACGCTCTCGAAGATCTGATCATTCAGTCAGGCGTAGGCTTTATGGGATTATTGATAATTTACCTAGTAATTATCATCCTATTGGGCACCATATTAGACGCCGGATCAATCATGCTCATCATGGTGCCGATCGTGATACCTTTGTTCCTGGTCATGGAGTCAAATGGTGTCGATATTGTTAGTATAACTTGGATTGGCTTATTGACGATTATCGGCGTTGAAATTGGTTTGTTAACGCCCCCATTGGGACTTGCATGCTTCGTTATTCACAACAACCTTCAGGATATCAAAAATCTTCAGGATAGAAAAATTTCGGTTGGTGATGTTTTCCGCGGGGCGGCACCTTTCGCCTTGGTGATGTTACTGGTGCTGATCTTAATCGTCATGTTCCCCGAGATTGCTATGGTGCTCCTCTGAGCGTTGTCGCCTAGTATGTGAGAACCGATAACAGGAAAAGTAGCTCAAATGAAACCGCTTCCTAAAAACGTCGTACGTACTATGTGCCCGATGAACTGTCACCCAACTCTCTGCGGTATGCAGGTGGAGGTTAGGAATGGCGAGTTAATTCAAGTCAAAGGCGACAAAGATAATCCTGACAGCCAAGGGTTCCTTTGCGCGCGTGGTCAGGCGTCACAGGAAATTATTGGCAATCCCAAACGGCTTCTATACCCGCTGGTCCGTGATCGACGTGGCGAAGATACTTGGCGCCAAACAAGTTGGGATGAGGCCTTGGATTTAATCGCTAAACACGTGAACGAGGTGGACCGGGAAGCGGTTGCTATCTGGCCTGGACATGGTGCATTCGCCAACAATATGGGCCTAATGTATAACGCCCAGCTGATGCAGCGCTTTGCCAATCTTTATGGCTGTCAGTTTTGGAATGCCGCAATGGTTTGTTGGGGGCTAGGTGGTTTCGGATTGGCTATGACCGGAACTTTGGAAACCAACACCAAGGAAGACATGGGTGAAAATGCAAATTTTGTAATTATGTGGGGTGCTAATTTGGCAAGCCAGCCCAACACGGCTAGTCATCTTCTTGCTGCAAAGAAGCGCGGAGCTCGCATTATTAGCATTGACGTTCGTCGTACAGAAACCTGCGCCCAGTCGGATGATGTAATCTTGATCAAACCAGGGACAGATGCTGCCTTGGCTCTGGCACTCATGCACGTGATTATTAATGAAAACCTATACGATGAGGATTTCGTTTCTAGCCACACCATAGGCTTCGATGAATTATCAGACCATGTTCAATCTTTCACACCGGCTTGGGCGGCGGATATCACAGGCATTGAGGCAAGCTGTATTGAGGATTTGGCACGCCGTTACGCGGCAAGCAGACCAGCAATGATTGTTGTCGGGGGAAGTACCATCCACAAGGGATATAACTCTTGGCATGCAGCTCGAGCCATCGGTTGCTTACCGGCTCTGACGGGTAATTTAGGCATTGCCGGCGGTGGTTTCGGTCCTCGGCATGGGAGTATGGGCCATGGGCGCGGCCTGGGCAACGTTATGGCTTTTGAACAACGTCCACCTGGCAATTACGTCGCAAACCAAATGTCCGATGTTTCCACGGCACTCAATGAAGGCCGCGTTAGCGTTCTCATGCTGATGGGCTCGAACATGCTGACTTCTTTCGCCGACGCGGGACAACTTGCCAAAGGCATTGAGCGTACCGATCTAGTCGTAAGCTTCGATTTATTCATGAACGAGACAGCGCGGCAATTTGCTGACGTGATATTGCCAGCGACAGCTTGGCTGGAAGAGCTTGGGTGCAAGGCGACTAATTCTCATCTCTACCTAATGGAACCAGCTCTCACTCCAGCTGGAGAAGCTCGGCCATTACAAGATGTATTGATCGACCTCGCGGATCGACTGGAAATTGAGGGCTTCTACCCCTGGAAGTCGCATGAAAATTTTATCGATGCGATATTGAACCATCCATCTTCGAATTCATCGACCGAAACATCGGAAGGACCGATGACGGTGGCAAAACTGCGTGCGCAAGGCGGTATCAGTCGGCTTGAAGTGCCTGACGTTGCCTATCCGACACATCATTATCAGACACCGTCCGGCAAGGTCGAATTCCTCTCCTCGCGTGCCGTAGAAATGGGACTACCACCACTACCAGTGTATGAAGAAAAGACCGCGAATTCTTACCCCTTGATTTTGAGCCAGGGACGGACACTAACTCAATTCAATTCATTCTATGACCAGGGTCAGGCCCTGCCCATGCTGGCCGGTTTAAATCCAGGCCCTAAACTGTGGATTGCCCCTGATGACGCAGCGGTGAGAGGACTTGAGCATGGAGCTCCCATCCTAATATATAATCAACGTGGTGAATTTAGGGCAACTGCAATTGTGACTGACAAGGTGTTGTCTGGTGTTGTTTGGATACGGCATGGCTGGGATGGTCTCAACAACCTTACATCCGGCGAGGCTGTGCTGCCTAATAGTGCGCTTAATATTCTCCCCTTTACCGTTGGCCAATCCTCATATGAAGTTATGGTAGAAGTGTCTTCGGTTTGATTTTTTGTAGGTACTGTCAGAGGAAAATCTGTTTTGACGATGTTGTAGCATTCTCATAATGTTTTCGGATGAAAAATCACAACCCATTCCGCTATTTTAAAACATCACCCGAGATTATCCGTCTTACTGTGATGATGTATATACGATTTCTACTTTCACTACGCAATGTTGAAGATATTCTCCATGAGCGAGGCCTCGACATCTGCCACGAAACCGTTCGCTATTGGTGGAATGGATTTGGCCCACTCTTCGCCAAGGAAATTCGTAAAAAACGATTGTACCCAATTCCCAATCATTCGAATTGGAAATGGCATCTTGATGAGGTGTTTGACAATTTAGATAGTGGAACCAATGACCGGCAGAATGAATTATTTTAACTCGAATTTGCGGAGTACATAGTAGTGTTTAACACCAATGCGAATAGACCTGATGTTTTGTGGAGACGTGTATACCTTCATACATTTTTGTATTTCATTTATTTAACATTGGTCGCTTTAAAATTTTTAAGTAAAGATTTTGCCAATCGGATTGCTGAAAAAAATGTCACCGCACAAATAGTCATTCGTTCTGTTGGAATTGGAAGAGAATTTACTTTCTATGACGGTCGGTTGAGTTCGAAACGTGGAGTAAATGATAACGTTGATGTGACACTCGAATTCTCGGATTGCTTTGTTGCGGCGCGACTTTTGACGCCACCGATCAATTACCAACATCAAATTGATGCACAGAAAAATTTTCAGCTCAAATTACTTGGGCCGGATGAACTTACCTACCATTTTACCCAGATCATGATTGCCACTCGGCGCATCGGTTGGCGGTTCGGTACCAAGCTGGCTAATGGCGTTACTCGTTACACAACGAATACCAATGGAGGGCCGTTATTCGTCCACGTTAAAAATGAAGAAATAATACGCGTTACGCCGATCGATTTTGATTCATCAGATGCGTCATCCTGGACTATCAATGCCCGAGGTAAATTTTTTACACCTCCCCGCAAAGCGACGGTAAGTCCGCATGCCTTGGCTTGGAAATCTCTCGTTTATTCTCCCGATAGAATATTGACACCTCTTAAGCGCGTCGATTTTGATCCAAATGGCGATCGAAATTGCCACAATCGAGGTGAGTCAGGATATGTGCCGATCAGTTGGGATGAGGCTTTGGACATTGTTGCAGGTGAAATGAAGCGTCTCAAACGTGAAGCTGGGCCGGGAGCAATTGCGTATAGCCATGGATCTCACCATACTTTTGGAAATATTGGTTATCAGCTAAGTGCTTTTCGTCGTTTTTCGAATGCCATCGGTATGACAGAAGTCCATCCCAATCCAGATAGTTGGGAAGGTTGGTATTGGGGGGCGATGCATCATTTCGGCCATAGCATGCGATGTGGCGCGCCGGAAAATTATGGTACCGCAGAGGATTGTCTCGAACACTGCGAAATGATTGTATTCTGGTCCTCAGATCCTGAGGCGACCAACGGTATTTATGGTGGTTTTGAAGGGACTATACGACGAAAATGGTTGAAAGAACTGGACATGGATTTTGTCCATATCAATCCCCATTATTGTGAAACTGCCGCCTATCTCGGGGGAAAATGGATTGCGCCCAAACCAACGACATCACCAGCCCTTGGATTGGCGATAGCTCACACATGGATTTCTGACAGCACCTATGATTCCGATTATGTTAATGAAAAAACCGTGGGCTTCGATAAATGGAAAAATTACATCCTCGGCGAAGAGGACGGTATTGCAAAAACTCCAGAGTGGGCAGCTGAGGAATCCGGTGTTCCGGAGAAAGACATATTGGCTCTGGCTCGTAAATGGGCGGCAAAGAAAACCTACCTTGCCGCCGGCGGCGGTAATGGACATGGCGGTGCCTGCAGGAATGCTACGGGTACACAATGGGCACGTATTTCCGTTTGCTTAATGGCCATGCAGGGCTTGGGTAAGCCAGGAATCAACTTTGGCTTCATGCAATGGGGCGCGCCAGTGAATCTAAGATTTTATTTCCCCGGTTACGCCGAAGGGGGAATTGCTGGTGATCTTGAGCACACCGCTCTTTCGGTCCATTTATATCAACGTATGCCACAGCTACCGGCGGTCAATACGGTGACACAAAAAATCCCTAAACTATCGTTACCGGAAGCGATATTGGAAGGCGAGGCAGAAGGACATCCTTGGAATGCAAAAACCATTGAAGGACAATTTACTCGTTTCAAATATCCCGCACCAGGATTCGTTCCTGTGCAAATGCTATACAAATACGGTGGTTCCATTATTGGCACAGCCAGTGACACCAACAGATACGTCAAAATGTACCGATCGGACAAATTGTCATTTGTTGTCAATCAGTCAATTTGGATGGAAGGTGAAACAAAATTTGCAGATATTATTTTACCAGCCTGCACAAGTATGGAGCGCTGGGATATCAGCGAATGGGCGGGCACTCATGGCTATACACAAGATTCTCAGTCGCAGTTGAATCACCGGGTGATCGCTTTGCAGCACAAATGCATTGAACCGTTGGGGCAATCTAAGTCTGATTACGATATATTTGTCGAGATTATGAAGCGCATGGGAATGAGTTCGTATTTCTCGGAGGGAATGAGTGATCTTGATTGGGTTAAACGGATGTTTGATGGATCCGATTTACCGGATTACATCTCCTGGAAGAAATTCCTCAAGAAAGGTTATTTTGTCGTTCCCGCAGAAGATGAGAAGCTTCGCCCGCCAGTGTCTTTTCGCTGGTTTTCGGAAGGGAAAAAGAAAAATATACCGGAAGCCCAACCATTGCCCGGAGATTACACTGATGAATTTCTTTCTGGTCTCCAGACTCAAACAGGCAAATTTGAATTTGAAGCATCTAGCTTGAAACGATATGACGCCAATGATCCGGAACGTCCGCCGATCGCTAAATACAATCGTGCATGGGAACTCGATGAGGAGGATTATGCATCCAAATATCCGTTGCAACTATTGACGCCACATCCTCGCTACAGTTTTCATACCCAAGCAGATGGCAAAGACAGTTTTATCAACGACATTGATGATCATCGTGTGGAAATAAATGGACACTTCTATTGGGTGCTTAGAATGAATACCGAAGATGCTCTAGAGCGAGGCATTCAACGACACGATATCGTTAAAGTATTTAATGATCTTGGCGCTGTACTTTGTGCCGCTGATCCGACCGAGCGATTACCGCGTGATGTTGTACATGGTTATGAATCTAGCGCGAGGTATGATCCAATCGGCGAGCCCGGTAATTCTGTTGATCGCGGGGGGTGTCTAAATCTCCTTACCTCCAAACGACCTCAAATCAAAAAATCACATTCTTTGGCAAGTAGTTCAGCGATAGTTCAGGTGGAACTTTGGGATGACAAAGAAGAAATTGAAACCGATGCCAGTGCCGCAATGGAGAGAGCTGCGGCTGAGAATCGTGTAATGGAGGGATCCCATGAGTAACAAATGGAATCTTATTGTGGATGTTGATGAGTGCATCAATTGCTACAACTGCGCATTGGCTGTTCAAGACGAATATGCAGAAATGGAGCATCCTGGGTATACTGCGCCAATGCCAAAACATGGCCATCGTTGGATTAATATTCTGAGGGCTGAGCGCGGTAAATTCCCAATTGTTGATGTCTCATTTGTTCCAACAATGTGCAATCATTGTGATGATGCACCTTGTGTTGAGGCGGCAGAGAACAATGCAGTTCATAAACGATCGGACGGTATTGTCGTAATCGATCCAAAGGCTGCCAAAGGTCAGAAACATCTCGTGGATGCTTGCCCTTATGGGGCTATATGGTGGAATGAAATTGAAGAAGTTCCACAGCATTGGAATTTTGATGCCCATTTGCTTGATGAAGGATGGAAAGAACCACGCTGCGTAAATGTCTGCCCAACAGGCGCTCTTAAATCCGTGAAAGTATCTGATTTAGAGATGTCTCAAATTGTCAAAGATGAGGAGTTGGAAACATTAAAACCGGAACTAGAAACTCAACCGCGCATATACTATAAAAGCCTTAAATCGCTTACCAAAGTTTTGATAGCAGGTACCCTTGAGAAAGTTTCTAACGGCCGAACAGAGTGTGCGGCTGATATTCATGTCTCACTGTCACAATCTGGGTCGCCGGTAGCCGAAAGCGTGACCGACGAGTTCGGAGAGTTTAAATTCGATGGAATTGACAGAAATAGCGGAGCCTACCAATTAAACCTAATGTGCAATGATATCTCTCAAAAAATCGTGGATGTCGATGTTAAAAACGAAAGTTTGGTTTTAGAGTTGGATATTTAAGTCATATAAAAGTGGGTCTTTGGATATTGGAGGCTGGCCATAGACAGTCAAATTAAATCATTGCAATTTTCGAGGAAAACCGGTGAATAGTCCCTAATTTTAATTTCCAATTTTGTAATCAAAATTTTTCACAAAATATTTTATTTTTATTCTCAAATTATAGCTTCATTCTCTAATTGGCATGACATTTTAACGAACGACGTTCATTAAATATCGCACTGTGGCCATCGGGGCAGTTAGATTTGCGTTAAATTGGTAAGCTGGGCACATGCAGCTACGCCTAGCTCGGAATCGGGTGCTACAACAATGCCATCTAAAGAGGTACCCTACTATGAATTCCTGCCCGTAACGCCAATATTTTAAACAAAATCACGTTTATATTATACAAGATATAAAACTAGTGTATATATATCGCAAGTATTTGACTTATTTGAAATATTAATGATTGGAGACAAGGTTTGGAAAAACAGGCCGTGAAGGTAAGTAAATTGCTCGAGTTGGAAATTCTTGCGGGTAATTTGGAGCCAGGTGAAAAACTGGATGAAGTTAAACTTGCCAAGCGGTTCGATGTTTCGAGAACGCCAATTCGTGAAGCCATCGCAGAATTGGCGGCCAACGGCTTGGTCGAAACGCGTCCCAGGCGCAGTGCCATTGTCGCGACATTTTCAATCCAGCAAATTTTTGACATGTATGAGGTGTTGGCTGTACTTGAAGGATTATGCGCCGGCTTGTCAGCGCGCCGGATGTCTGAGGAGGAACGTGAAACCCTAGAAAACCTTCATTTAAAAATGGCAGATTTGGTCGATACTAATGATTGGCCCAAGTATTATTTGATGGATTTGAAATTTCATCAGCTAATATATGCCGGTAGCCATAACACTTTTCTTGAGCAGGAAGCTCTCTCCATTCGTAACCGGATGATGCCTTACCGACGCGTCTATATGGAAGAGCCAAATCAGATTTCTATTCCGTACCAAGAGCATACCCGTATCGTTGAGATGATTTTAGGCCGAGAATCAGATGCAGCAGAAGTGTCTTTCAAGGAGCATTCCAGTATTCGTGCCGACGGTATTTCTGATTTTATTTCAGCGCTGAATCGAAAATTTCCAGATCTAGCATCTAAAACATAATAAAGTGAATAATTAAAAAGTTTTTTGTATACAATAAATAATATTTAGTATAATAATATCTCTAGATCAAAATAGAGGTATGAATTATGGCACCAAATCCAAAGCGTTTATGTGTAGATATCGGCGGTACATTCACTGACTGTCTTGTCCTTGATGAAGTGACCGGCCAATTTTCATTGGTCAAATCACCCACCACCCCCAACGATCCTTCAGATGGTTTTATGAACGGCGTTGCCAAAGCGGCGAAAGAATTCGGTGAGACGGTTGAAGAATTTCTCGGCTCCATCAGCGTACTTATTCATGGCACAACCTTGGCAACCAATGTTTTGCTAACCGGCAAGGGTGCCAAGACCGGTATGCTGACAACGCAAAATTTTCGTGATTTTTTGGAAATCCGCCGGGCGATTAAGCCGCTCCATATTTCTCTTTTTAATGTGTTTATTCCACCAAACAGACCCTTGATCCCACGTTCTCGGCGATTGGGCGTACCGGAAAGAACACTGTACACCGGTGAGATTTTGGAGCCGTTGGACGATGATGCAACCGCAGCGGCGGTGGAAAAGCTCCAAGCTGATGGTGTTGAAGCTGCAGCAGTTTGTTTCTTGCATTCTTATGCTAATCCTACCAACGAGAGACGGGCAGCAGAGATTGTTAAGAATGTCGCGCCTGACATGTATGTCACAACCTCGCATGAAACCATTCATGTGTGGCGGGAGTTTGAACGTTTTAATACGACGGCGGTTGGCGCCTATGTCGGCCCGGCTGTCGCTAACTATCTCCGGCGTCTGGAAGAGCGATTAAAAAGTTCGGGCTTCGATGGTTCCTTGTTGATGATGCTGGCAAATGGTTTGGTCCAGTCAGTTGATCAATGTATCGACCGCGCAGTCTACTTCCTGCATTCAGGTCCTGCCGCGGCACCATCCGGCGCTAAGTTCTTGGGCGAGATCGAAGGCAAAGATCAACTGCTGTCCGTTGATATGGGCGGCACAAGTTTTGATGTTGGCTTGGTGCGCAAAGGCGAAATACCAACCACCAGTGATAGCTGGGTGGCGGATCAGCGGGTTGCCATCCGCATGGTTGATATTGAAAGTGTCGGCACTGGTGGCGGCAGTATCGCAAGCATTGATTCGCTTGGATTGTTACGAGTTGGACCTGAAAGTGCGGGCGCAGATCCTGGGCCTGCGTGTTTTGGCAAAGGCGAGGAGCCAACCGTAACCGATGCAAATCTACTCATGGGATTGTTGTCACCTGATTTCTTCTTGGGCGGTGACATGAGCCTTGATGTCGAGCGTTCCAAAAATGCCGTCCAAAAGGTTGCAACGACCTTAGAAATGGATGTTATCGAAGCCGCACACTCGATATTTACGCTCGCCAACATGTCGATGGCGGATGAAATTATCAAGGTTTCAACTAAGCGTGGATACGATGTTCGCCAAGCTACTATGATTGCAGGTGGTGGTGGTGGGCCCGTTCATGCCGGCTTTATTGCTGACCGACTTAACATTCCTTCCGTCATTATTCCTCATGTCGCCTCGCTCTATAGCGCGTTTGGCATGTATGCGATGGATATTGGTGAAGATTATGCGCGCTCCCATGTGCGCCGGGTTGACGCTGCCGAGCCCAAGGATATTGGTGCGTTGTATCAAGAAATGGAAGATGAGGCTTTTGCTGCATTCGATAAAATTGGGGTCGATAAATCCCTGGTTAAATTCCGCCGCACCATTGATATGCGCTATATCGGCCAGTTCCACGAAGTTGAAGTAGATGTCGAAGGCGGTGAATTCTCCGCCGACAGTTTGGCGAAGGCGACGGAAGGCTTCAGTGAAAAACATTTTGACCTATTCACTTTCTCAATGCCATGGAAGGGCGTTGAATTGCTAACCCTTCGGGTTAAGGCAACGACACCAAATGCACCTTTCAAATTACCTGAAATTCCAAGCGGCGGGGCCGATGCCACTGCGGCTAAAAAATCGGTACGTCCGTGCTATTTCGGAGATGGGTTTGTTGATGTCCAAGTCTATGACGGTAGCAAGCTTGCTGCCGATAACGAAATTACTGGACCCGCAATTATTGAGGAAACCACAACAACCGTTGTTATTCCAGAAAACTATAACTGTCTGGTTAATGCTAATAAAAATTATGTTCTAACTCGGAAAGTCGCCAAAAAAGTGACGGCTGAAAATCCAGCACAAGGACGTCAGGAGAAAATAAATGCGTGATGTAAAAATTGATCCCACCACAATTTCCACGGTTTGGCATTCAATGCAAACGGCGACCAAGGAGATGCGCTACATTATCGACCGCACCTGCCAGAACATGTTAATCAGCCAGCTGCATGATGTCTCCTGCGGGCTCTGGGGGGCAGATGGCTCAACCATTGCAGTGCCAGTTGGCCTGCCGGTGCAATTTCTAGGTGGCGAGTTTCCCGTCCGAGATTTGGTCAAAAAATACCCTGATGATATGGAACCTGGTGATGTGTTTTTATCGAATGATCCATATCACGGCGGTCATGCCAACCACCTACCAGACTGGGCTTTTTTCCGGCCGATCTTTTATGAAGGTGAATTGTTGTTCTTCACCATGACCCGGGCCCATCAACAGGACACCGGTGGTTCCTTTCCGGGTGGCTATTTCCCGAACGGTCATGATATTCACGCCGAAGGCATTTGTATTCCGCCGACCCGTGTCGTCAAAGCTGGTGTCGAGCAAACCGAGATATTAGAGCTTATTTGGAACAATGTCCGTTTTTCAGAGGGCGTTAAGATCGACAACTATGCCATGATCGCTTCTACCAAAGTATGCGAGGATCGCATTGTTGATCTGTTGGATAACTTTGGCCGCGATACCGTGTTGGCTTGTGTCGATGAAATGTTCGACCGTACTGAAAAAGCTGTGCGCGCTGAAATCGCTAAAATTCCGGACGGTGAATACACCGCTGAAGCTGCCACAGACGATGATGGCACAACACTAGATGAGCATGTCTGGATCCGCGTCAAAGTCACGATCGATGGTGATCAAATGACGATCGATTTTGAGGGCAGCGATGCCCAGCGCACCGGCTTTGTAAACTGTGTTTATGCAGCGACTTATGGCTGCGCCAGTGGTGCAGCTATTATGACGTTTGATCCAGCGCTGGCCGACTATCATAACGCGGGCACGATGCGGGCGATTGAAATTAAGGCGCCTTTGGGCTCGGTGGTGAATTGTGAGTACCCGGCAACCGTCGGTGCCTCGCCGGTCAATATGGGCAATCAGATTATGGAAGCCGTGCTGGATGCGCTTTCCAAAGCCCGGCCTGAACGTTCCATAGCTGCTTGGGGTAAACACCGCGGCGATTATACCTTTGGTGTCGATCCTCGAACCGGCGAGCGCTATGTGCGGACTTCCTTCGATTACGATGGCAGTGCAGGTGCAGTTTGGGGTTATGATGGCTACCAGGGGGTTACCTCGCTTACCGCTATGGGCGCGATTAATCGGGGTGATATGGAAGAAATGGAAGCCCGTCTCCCGTGGCGCATTCTAAAATATGAAATGGTCGAAGACTTCACAGGCGAAGGCCAGTGGCGCGGCGGCCCCGGCATTCACTGGGAAGCTGTCAATGAGGGCAGTGATGGCCAGATGGCGACCGGCAGCTCGGACGGTGACGTGGTCCAAGGTTTTGGCGCGCAAGGCGGTAATCCTTCGCCGGTGTGTAGGACCTATATCGACCGCGGTGATGAACGCATTAGAGTAAAACCGCACCGTATGGTGGATGTCAAAGAAGGCGATATTATTATCAAGCAATCCTCCGGTGGCGGTGGTGTTGGCGTTCCGGCTGACCGTGATCCTGAAATGGTGCTGGAAGATGTCATTAATGAATTGGTTTCCATCAAAGCCGCCCGTGAGATTTATAAGGTCGAGATCGATCAAAAAACGTTGACAATAGATGAAAGCAAAACCGAGAAATTAAGAGCCGCCTAATGCAGATTTATCGACAGATGAGGGGTGGCCATGACGGCTAAATTGAATAGGCCACAATCGATCAAACTGTATAAAGACATGGTCACCATTCGGGCCTTTGAGGAAGAGGTGCGCAAGATGTTTAGCGCCGGATTGGCGCCTGGGTTAGTGCATCTCTATTCGGGCCAGGAAGCCGTTGGTGTCGGTACATGCGCGACTTTGGACAAAGATGACTACATTGCCAGTCATCACCGCGGTCACGGCCACTGCATCGCCAAGGGAAGTGACATTACCCGGCTGTTTGCTGAAATTATTGGTAGGCGCCCGGGCTATAGTCTGGGCCGAGGCGGGTCTATGCATATCCATGATCCGGAAACAGGAAATCTTGGCACAAATGGCATTGTCGGTGGCTCTGTGCCGCTGGCGACAGGAGCGGCTTTGTCCGCAAAATTACGAGGCACCGGGCAAGTAGCTATCAGTTTTTTCGGTGACGGCGTGCTCAACCAGGGCATTTTGTTTGAATCTTTAAACATGGCTGCGTTGTGGTCACTGCCGGTGGTGTTTGTTTGCGAGAATAATGGCTATGGTGAGTTCACCGAGATCGACGACGTTACCGCTGGTCGACCTTATACCAAACGCGGCGCTGCTTTTGATATCCCCGCAGACAAATATGATGGCATGGATGTTTTGGTTGTCTATGACGCCGTATCGAAGGCCGTCGAGCGGGCACGCAAGGGAAAAGGTCCGAGTTTTTTAATCTTCGATACCTATCGATATTCAGGCCACTCTGTAGGTGATAAGCAGGAATATAAGGATGAAAAAGAACGTCAACTCTGGGAGGCCCGTGATCCCATTCAAAAAATGGCAAAGTTGATGGTGAAAATGAAATTAGCTACCAAGAATGATTTGAAAAAAATGGACGAAGAAATCAATTCGACAGTTGTTGCTGCGGCCAAAGTGGCTAAAAAAATGCCTGTACCTGGTGCGGATGATTTAGCGAGACATGTTTATGCCCCCTGATTCTAGTGCGAATATACAATCTGATAGGAACATCACTCTCAAAGCTGCCGTCCTTGAGGCGATGTTTGAGGAAATGAAATGTGATGAAAATGTCGTCCTGATTGGTGAGGATGTTGGTGCGGCCGGTGGGGTTTTTAAGCAAACCGAAGGATTGTTTGAAACCTTTGGCGCGGATCGCGTCATTGATACACCGATCTCAGAATCTGCGATTTTTGGTCTTTCTGTTGGCGCAGCGATGGCCGGTTCCAGGCCCATTGTCGAAGTGATGTTTGGTGATTTCCTCACTCTGGTCATGGACCAATTAGTCAACCAAGCAGCCAAAGTTCACTATATGTCAGCCGGTGGCTTCAATGTGCCGCTGGTGCTGCGCACCGGCATTGGTATCGGCGGTAGTCTCGGCCCACAACATTCCCAAAGCCTCCATTCTTGGCTCGCCCATATACCGGGATTGAAAGTGGTAATGCCAAGTTCTGCCGCCGATGCCAAAGGTTTATTTAAGGCCGCTGTCAGGGACAATAACCCGGTTATCTTCATGGAAGATCGGATGACCTACAATTTGAAAGAACATGTACCAACTGGTGAGAAAATTATTCCATTGGCTTCGGCCGCGGTGAAACGGAAAGGCGTAGAGGTTACGATTTTTGCAATTTCCCGCGCGGTGCATACGGCTTTGGCAGCAGCTGAAATACTTCTCGAAGAGAAGAATATTAGCACAGAAGTTGTTGATTTACGGACACTAGCACCGCTCGATGTCGAAACAATTGTCTCCTCTGTGCGTAAAACTGGAAGAGCAATCGTATTGGACGGCGGCTACAAATCATTTGGTATCACCGGCGAAATTGCCGCGACCATCGGCGAGTTGGTTTTCGACTATCTTGATGCACCTGTGATGCGCCTGGCAGCACCAGATATTCCGGTGCCTTATAGCCCATCTTTGGAATCCTTGATGGTACCGAGTGTCGATCAAGTGGTCGCCAAAGTGTCTACAATGTTTGGAGATTCCGTGTAGCGGAGGAGGGGACAAATGACTAATAGCCTTAACATAGAACAAAATTTAGCCATTCTTGATCGCATGTTGCTGATTCGCCGATTTGAAGAAATGCTTATTGATCTCGATCAGGATCATGATTTTGGTCATTACCACCTTTATATTGGTGAAGAGGCGACCGGTGCAACAGTTGTTGAATCACTAATTCCAACAGACCTTTTGCTGACAACTTGGCGTAATCATGGACATTTGCTAGCCCGCGGCACTAATCCTGGTCGTATGGTTGCGGAAATTCTCGGTCGCGTCGATGGCTACAATAAAGGTCGCGGCGGCACCTTGCACCTAACGGATAGAGAAGCTGGATTCCTGTCGACTTCTGGTTTAGTTGGCGGGGCCGTTGGTTTGGCAGCGGGCGCCGGCTTTGCGCTGAAGCAGGCGGGAGAAGGTAATATCTGCGTTGTATTCTTTGGCGACGGCTCCTTAGAAGAAGGGGTGGTCTTTGAAGCGATGAACCTGGCCTCGCTATGGTCCTTGCCAGTGTTATTCATGTGCGAAAATAATAATTCCGGAGCGATTAGTGCTCAGGAAGGCGGTTTTCCGTCTTCCGAAATTGCAGCCAGCCAGATCAGCGATATTCCAAAATCGCTCAATATTAAGTCCAAGCTGGTCGACGGTGCCGATGTTGCTGCCGTTCATGCCGTTGTGACAGAGGCGGTCAGTAATATTCGGTCGGGCAACGGACCTGTCTTTATTGAAGCTTATTCTGAACGCTGGCCAGGTTCGCGCCCGTTATGGCCGGAGCAGGCCACAGGCGTGACACAATTAGAAGCGGCTTGGGATCAAACGGTAATCACTGGCGAACATGCTGATTGGGTGCGTAAATTTGATCCAATAATTCGATTTATCCGCAGCCAGCTAGAAGCAGGGTTGTTTAGCAAAGATGAGTTGTTCGACCGCGATCGTAAAATTCAAAACCAAGTCATCGAGGCGCGGGCATTTGGTGAAGCCAGCGCTTTACCTGATCCTCAGTCCGCCCTTGATGGCGTCTTCGCCGCGTAGGAGAGAGAAATGGCAAAAATATCTTACGCCCAAGCGCTAGTAGATGGCATGCGAGAAAGTATGGAAGAAGACAAGTCAATCAGTCTTGTCGGTACTAACGTGCTGGGATTGGGCCCGCAGCGCCCGTTGATAGAGACGGTTCGAGATAATTTTCCGGATCGGGTATTCGACCCACCGTGTTCGGAGGCTGGTCTGGCTTCACTTGGCATCGGTGCCGCAATGGCCGGCGCCCGACCGATCATCGATTTCGGTGTCGGCAGCTTTTCACTTTTGGCTTGGTGCCAATTGGTCGCCGAAGCTGGCGTCGCCCATCATATGTCCGGCGGCCAGATTAAAGTGCCGATGGTGTTCACCATGTTGCATGGGCTTCGCGGCGGCGGCGGCGGCCAACATTCTCACAGCCCGCAAGCTATGCTGTGGAATAATCCCGGTATTGAGATCGTTGTGCCATCGACGCCGAAAGATGTTAAAGGCCTCTTTAAAGCGGCGATTGCCAGCAACAATCCGACAGCGATCATCAGTCATTCTCGATTGCTAGGTTGTGAGGGAGAAGTGCCAGAGGAAAACTATATCATTGAACTTGGCACCGGTGATATTAAACGACCTGGCAAAGACATCTCATTGATAGCCAGTTCACGGTCTGTGGTTACAGCGCTTGAAGCAGCAGAATTATTGTTTGTCGATGGCATTGAGGCTGAAATTGTTGATCTGCGAACTTTATCGCCGCTTGATAAAAATATTATTATTGAGTCTGTCACCAAAACCGGTCGAGCGATCGTAATTGATGAAACCAATGAAAGTTGCGGTGTTGCAGCTGAGATATCGGCCATCATCAGCGAGTCTGCTTTTGGCTCACTGAAATCACCAATCAAAAGAATTTCCCGCCCGAACGTGCCGGTGCCGGCCAGCCCCTTGCTGGAAGAGTGTCTTGATATCACAGCGGAAAAAATTGTGACAGCTGCTCGTGAATCACTAGAAAGTTGAGCGCATGCATGCTGATCACAGTCTTATTCAAACTTTCGCTCACGTCCTGGTGGCCATCTGTTTTATCGTTATTGGTGCTATTAATTTTAGCCGTCGGGCAGAGGTGCATGAAGAAATGCGTGGCTTCGGGGTGCCCTTGCCGGAGATTGCTCTCCCCATTGGACTGGCCTCCCAATGGCTCGGCGGATTGTTAATTTTATTCGACTACTATGCTGGAGTGGGCGCGCTAATCCTGACCGTATTTACAGTGGTGGCGAGTTTTATATTTCTGCGTTGGTGGAAAATAAAAGACAATTCCTTTCGCCGCATTCATTTGGTGATTGGAATATTCACCAACTTTGCCGTCGTCGCGGCTTTGCTGCTCATTATCGAAATTAATGGATTTGCTGGGTAGTTAATCTTTTTGATGAAGTTTCCAACACAACTGTAATTATACTTTTATCAGCCATCAAATTGGAGTGTTTTGCCATGCCTGAAATTGCCGGACCACTAAATGTGAAAATGAAGCTTTCTGCTACTTGCCCAAATGGTACCCGGACGGACACCCTTGTTGCCGGTCATGAAGTGGTCACTGATGAACCAGAATCCCGCGGAGGATCAAATTTGGCGGCGGCACCAATTCAGGTATTTATGGCCTCTCTACTCGGATGCACGAATGTCATAACCAATAAATGCGCGCGAGATTTAGGTGTGGAAATAACTTCAATGGAGATTGAATCGGAAGCCGAGCTTGACCGTCGTGGCATGTTTTTGGTTGAACCGGTTGCCGTGCCTTTTCCCAGTATTACTTTGAATATTGATGTCAAAACAAATGCGACTGATGAGCAATGGAATCAAGTAGTCGATTACCTCCACAAATTCTGTCCGATCGCAGTTGTTATTCGAGCGAGCGGGACAATAATTCATGAAAACTGGAATCTCATCCGAGATTAGAAATAAAGTTTTGGTTGTTGTAGGCAAAAGATAGAAATTTAGCGTGAGCTATTTACATGGATGGTTTAGATCAAATGATTGAATATATTCAACACAAACAGAGATTGGTATCCGCAAATCGTATCCTCGCTCGAGAAGGTGTTGTTGACGCATTTGGTCATGTCAGTATTCGAAATTCAAGGGATACCAACCAGTATACGATGTCGCGTTCTCGAAGCCCTGAGCTGGTAGAATTCGAAGATTTGATGGACTTTACCTTAGAAGGAAATGCCATCGACCCCCGTGAACGAGTTCCCTATGGAGAAAGAATGATACATGGCGCGATCTATGAAGCTCGGCCTGAAATTAATGCAGTTGTTCATAACCATTCACTCGCTGTGCTTCCTTTTAGTTTGACGGCTACAGCTTTGAAACCAGCAATTCACGTAGGTGCAGTGATTGGCGAAGAAATACCGATATGGGATATCAGGGACCATTTTGGTGAAACGGATATGTTAGTTCGAACGATGGAACAGGCCCGTCACATGACGATGGCAATGGGATCCAATAGTTGTCTTTTAATGCGTGGCCACGGAGCTGTAATTGCCGGTCGATCTCTCAAAGAAGTAGTTATGATAGCCGTTTATTTACAGATCAACGCTCAAGTGCAAATTGAGGCAATGAAAATGGGTGAGCCTACTTACCTTTCATCCACTGAAATTGAACTGTTATGCGAAACACAATTTTCTCCCCTCGCCATGGATCGAGCCTGGGAATATTTCTGTGTTCGTGCTGGTGTAGATGTTGTTTAATCGGCTTTAGCCTATTTCATATTTTCCAAGAAAATCCCTGTTCGTGAATTTAAATTCCCTGTTACTCCAAAAAAATTCCCTGTTATATTATTAGGGTATTTGCGCGATAACTGGTGCTGTGACTGCGTTTCTAGCTCTTTGTATAGCATATTAGGTTCGATTTTATAAAAATTTCGGCATTGTCACGTTAACAGGTAAAATGCGCACAGAAACCATAGCGTTACTTTTAGGCAGCAGCACTTGCGCTTTTCCACACCCCCAATGCCTCGGTGCGATATTTCTTAAAAATCGTTCGATTGAGCAAATGCCGTTGAAGATAGAAAGTGTTGTAAGTTGCGGATTGAATATTCAAAAATCGCTGAGCCGATCCGGGTGATTTGAATCGTTGCATTTTGCGCTCTCTTCGCCGAACTGGTTGATGGGAGTTTTCCGCACGATTGTTAGCTCGCTTATCATCAATGTGCTCGGTTGTTAGACCAATTTCTTTGAACGCAACGTGATAAGATCTGAGTTTGTCCGTCACAATTCGAGTGGGAACAACCCTCTGTTTCTTTAGAAGCTTTCGCATCAACTTGATAGCAGCTTTAGCATTGCGCCTGGGTTGCACGAGAAAATCCAAGACCTCACCCTCGTTATCTACGGCACGCCATAGCCAATGTTTCTTGCCACGAATTACAATTACCATTTCATCAAGATGCCAATGGTCGCTAGGAGTTGGACGCGCGTGTCTCACGTTCTTGGCTATTGGCTGTCCAAATTTCTTAAACCATCGACGAACGGTCTCGTAAGAAATATCCAATCCGCGTTCTGCTAAAAGATCTTCGATATCTCGCTAGCGCAATGAAAATCGAGCATATAGCCATATGGCATGTTGAATAATGTGAGGTGGAAAGCGATGTCGACGATATGATGTTTTCTGCATCAACGATACTATCGCATTGGATATACCGTCACCATGGAGTTAATGTGACAATGCCCAGCTATGAGTGGTGCTATGATGCCGCCACCGGGGTGACCACTGAGACTGCGGCAGCTAGCCTCAAGGCAATTCACGGGTGGGATATCAGGGATCGACTGTCTGAACTTCAAATGCCGGTACTTGTTGTCTCAGGCGACCGCGATCGCTCTGTCCCACTGGAGACTCCAGTTTTCCAGAAACAGACTATTCGGAATTCTCAGCTCTGCATTATTCCAGGATGCGCTCATATCCCGCACTTGGAAAACCCGGATATGTTCAACATGGCTCTTAAGGAATTTCTCACTACCCCGTTCCCAACTGCCAATCCATAAATCATTAAATAAAAAAATCAGTTTTAAGGAACTAAATCCTCTTACGAATGTCCGCTTCTAGCCAAAGCCAGACTTTTTGAAGCTACTTATACCAATTTTCTCAAATTCACGAACAAACCAGCGCTATTTCTTCAAATGCTCGGCGAGGAAGGCGCTAGACCTTTCATTGGCCAGTTGAGCGGCAGCGGGTTTGAAGTTGTGACCTCCGTTAAGGGCGAAGGCGTGTCCGGCTCCTTCATATTCGTGCAAGGTAGCATGGGTGTTTTTTGTTAGGGTGCTGACGATTTTATCGTGAGCTTCGGGCGAGCAAAGTTCATCGCTGCCAGCAATATGCAGCATCAAAGGCGTTTTTATATTTG
>ENA-OREN01001898-OREN01001898.1-marine-metagenome-genome-assembly--contig:-NODE-1898-length-22840-cov-7.533585_pt1 | contig 22840 bp, 22 predicted proteins | sample MGYA00248624_ERZ508555 | MGnify/ENA primary metagenome ERZ508555 (study PRJEB26222, sample SAMN06267773) | marine metagenome | isolation source: Saanich Inlet, British Columbia, Canada | place...
GAGAGATATCTCTTTATTAAAAAAAATCAGCCCAGTTAAGAAAGATAGCGTAACAGTCCTTGATATTTCAATGAAAAGAAACTACCAAGAGGTGATTGATTTTTTGGAATTAGGAGTAGAAATTTTTTATGCAGATCATCACCAAAGTGGTGATTTATTGACCCATGAAAATTTTCGATTTCATATAAATGAATCATCAAATATTTGTACCAGTTTGATTATTAATAAATATCTAAGTGGTAAATATCAAGAATGGGCTATTGTTGGGGCTTATGGTGACGGCATGGACAAATCTGCAAGAATTATTGCTAATAAAGCTGATTTATCAAAAGATGATAGGAATAAATTAAGATTATTGGGTGAATGTGTCAATTACAATAGTTATGGCACAAGTGAGACGGATTTATTGTATCATCCTTCTTTGCTTTATAAGCTACTTAAGCGTAATTATAATCCTTTTAATTTTATTATTAACGAGGCAGGTGTTTATAATAAGCTTTTAGATAGTTACTGTTCGGATATAAGTAAGGCTCAAGCTATATTGCCAGAAATAGAAGATGATAATGTTTCGATAGTGGCTCTGCCTGATGAACCATGGTCAAGAAGAGTTATTGGAGTGTATGCAAATTTATTAATGCATGGCGATAAAAATAATTTCATTAAGGAATTTAAAAAACAATTTAGCACTAATGTATTCACACCTGAGTTTAGGCATTAGGTCAGATTAATTTAACTATAACGATATATGAAAATAGCTTTAATAACTGGAATTACTGGTCAGGATGGTGCTTATCTTGCTGAATTTCTTTTAAAGAAAGGATATCAAGTTCATGGTATTAAGCGACGTTCTAGTTCTTTTAATACTGAGCGTATTGACCACCTTTATACTGATCAACACGACATAGATTCTAATACTCCCCATTTAACACTCCATTATGGTGATTTATCGGATTCTATGAGCATAGTACGTATTATTCAGCAAATCCAGCCAGATGAAATATACAATCTTGGTGCCCAATCTCATGTAGCTGTTTCCTTTGAGAGCCCGGAATATACTGCTGATACAGTTGGTCTAGGGGCATTACGTATTCTTGAGGCAATCCGTATTTCAGGCTTGGAGAAAAAGACCAGATTTTACCAAGCATCTACTTCAGAGCTTTATGGTAAGGTGCAACAAACCCCACAAACTGAGACCACTCCTTTTTATCCAAGAAGTCCATATGCAGCCGCTAAACTCTATGCTTATTGGATAACCATTAATTACCGCGAGGCTTATGGAATCTATGCTTGTAACGGTATCCTTTTTAATCATGAAAGCCCCATTCGTGGTGAAACCTTTGTCACTAGAAAAATTACTCGCGCCTTAGCAAGAATAAAATTAGGATTACAAGATTGTCTCTACCTTGGTAATATGGATGCGAAAAGAGATTGGGGTCATGCCAAAGATTATGTAGAGATGCAGTGGTTAATGCTACAGCAAGAGATACCAGAGGATTTTACAATTTCTACTGGAGAGCAGTATTCTGTTAGAGAGTTTGTAGAGATAGCGGCAAAAGAGCTAGGAATTGACATAAATTGGAAAGGTGTTGGTGTGGATGAAAAAGGGTATTGGCAAGGCAAGAATATTATTTCAATTGATTCACGTTACTTCCGTCCTACAGAGGTAGAAACCCTATTAGGTGATTCAACCAAAGCAAGAGATAAACTTGGTTGGGTTCCCAAAATAACATTTAAAGAGTTGGTTAAAGAAATGGTAGTTGCAGATTTGAAAGATGCAAAACGTGATCATCTATGTAGAACAAAGGGTTATTCAACTTATAATTATAATGAGTAAAATAAAATGTTAAATGGAAAATCAATACTAATTACTGGCGGCACAGGATCCTTTGGTCATAGATATGTATCAACTTTGTTAGATAGATATGATCTTAAGCGACTAGTTATCTATTCTCGTGATGAACTTAAGCAGTACGACATGGAGTTGAAGTTTAAGCAAGATAAGAATTATAATTCTGATATTATGCGTTTTTTTATAGGAGATGTGCGTGATGGAGAAAGACTAAAAGAGGCAATGCGCGATATTGATGTGGTTATTCATGCAGCGGCACTTAAGCAAGTTCCTGCAGCAGAATACAACCCTATGGAATGTATTAAAACTAATATTCATGGAGCTGAAAATGTTATTCAGGCAGCATTAGCAAACAATGTAGGGCATGTTATTGCACTATCTACAGATAAAGCAGCTAATCCGATTAACCTTTATGGAGCAACAAAACTAGCATCTGATAAACTTTTTGTTGCAGCTAATAACATGTCTGGTGGAAGGACTATATTTTCAGTGGTTCGTTATGGTAATGTAGTTGGGTCACGTGGTTCAGTTGTACCATTATTTGAAAAGTTAATATCAGAAGGATCTACACAATTACCAGTAACTCATAAAGATATGACACGGTTTTGGATTACTCTTCAAGAGGGTGTAAACTTTGTATTAAAGGGTCTAGAAAGGATGCGCGGGGGAGAAATTTTCGTTCCCAAAATACCATCTGTGCGCATAGTAGATCTTGCTCAAGCAATGGCACCAGAATTACCAATCAATTATATAGGAGTTCGACCTGGAGAAAAACTACATGAAATTATGTGTCCAAAAGATGACTCACACTTAACTATAGAGTTTGCAGATCATTTTGTAATTACTCCTAGTATAAACTTCTTCTTAGATAAACGTGATTTTGCTCTAAATAAGTTAAATGAAAAAGGTAAATATGTAAAACAAGGTCATGAATATAATTCTGAAACTAACCCACATTTTCTAAGTGTAAATGAAATCATTCAATATAATAATATTGCTTCCATATGAGAAGGAGCCATTATAAATTCTTGTTAACTGATCTAGATGGTGTGCGTGAAAAAGGTTTTGAATTTTTTGAAGAATCAGAAAATTGGCCAGTTAAAGAGAAGGAATTTTCTGAATTTTATAATTTTACAAGAAGTTTATATAACAAGATAATAAGCAATGTGAGCGATACAGAAATTTCCGATATTGCACTTGTTGAAAATATATTTATTCATAATATAATAGATATATTTCATTATAACTATATACACCAATATTGTTCGATAGAAAATATTAAGTTAAATAGCAGTAATGAATCAGATCTATATTTTTATCCTGATTGGAAAAATTTTGGAAATTATTATGCAAAATTAGCTACTATTTACGATAGGGTAAAAGGTTTTATCAAAAACAATGTAAAAAATATCGTTTTTAATAGGCACATGCCTATTAGTAAGTTGATTCATGGGCTTGTTATGGGTTCTAATATTGTTGGAATAGGTAGTAATGATAGGATTAAACAAGAGTACATCATAAGCAATGGAATATTTTGTGATAATAAAGATGGGCATAAGCTTATTAAAAAGGCTGTTTATTTATTTTCAAAAAATAGACTGAATTGCTCAACAGATGAAGCTTGTATTCTTTTTTCTGAAAAAATAATCGATCCTTTTATTTTAGAGTTAAGTAATACTGATTCTATGTTTATCAAAGGAATAGACCTGAATCTTATAAAAAAAGCATGGTTGCAGAGATTTACAGATGCATATAAGATTTACAAAGGGCTGTTTTTAATAGATATGCCAAAAGTGTTATTAGTGACAGAGACTGGCAAGCCTTATTCTAAAATAATAACACTAGTCTTCCAGAGGAGGGGGTGTAGAGTTTTTAACTTTCATCATGGAAATTCTTCGGTATTATTAGATATGAAATTGGGATATCAATTATTATTTGGCCATTGCGATAATTATGTTGTAGATACTGAATTGATGCGTACTAGGTTTGAAGAATTGTTAAATGACAATCAAATAAATGCTCGAAAAACAACAACAAATTTTATTTCTGTTGATAGTAATTATTATGCTAATCTGAGAAAAATAAAGCATCACATTAAACCTAAAAGAGTAATGTTGATGGGTTATCCTATGAATCTATCAAGATATCCTGACACATATGAGTTTTTTTATTATAAAGTAACACTGGAACATATGTTAGCTGACGTGATAAAACATTCTGGTTACTATGTAAGTTACAAAGCACATCCTGATAGATTTAAAGAAATACAGTCTATTATGGATGATGTTAGCGATGAAGTGGTTAAGCAGCCTTTTGAGGATGTGTGGCAGGAATCTGGTGTGTTAGTATTTACATATGTAACCACCTCAACATTTGGTTATGCGTTAAATCTATCCATACCAATAGTATTGATAGAGATGCCAGGAACCCCGTGGTATAAAAATATGAGAGAAATTATAGAGAAGCGTGTTGAAATTATTCAAGTACAAATGACCAATGGTCGAATCAGTATAGATCGTGATAAGCTGGTTAATGCAATCAATGCTTCAAGAAGTAAGATTAATTTAGATGTGGCAAAAGAAATCACAGGATGATGTTTAGTATTGATGAATTGTTTGCGAAGGCAGATAAATATAATAGCTATATTAATTATAGTGAGAGGTGTATTTTCTTAAAATTTGATTATGATTCTTTATATTGCAGAAATTCAACTCTTTCTGAGATAATACTAGTTGATTTTTAATGGAGAAAAGTTTTTTATGATTCCATATGGGCGTCAAAATATTTTAGATGATGATATAGATGCAATAGTTAAAGTATTAAAGTCGGATTATTTGACGCAAGGTCCTGTAGTGCCAGAGTTTGAAAAAAGTATTTGTGAGTATACAGGTGCATCTTTTGCAATTGCCGTTAATAGTGGCACATCAGCTTTACATATAGCTTGTTTATCTCTTGGATTGGGTAAGGGAGATTGGCTTTGGACCTCCACTATTAGCTTTGTAGCATCTGCAAATTGTGGTCTTTACTGTGGTTCAAAAGTTGATTTTGTAGATATTGACCCAACTACATGGAATATAAGCGTTGATCAATTAAAAACTAAACTGATTGTTGCTAAAAATAATAATAAGTTACCAAAAATTTTAGTTTTAGTTCACTTGTCTGGTTTTCCATGTGATATGGAAGAAATTTATCAACTTTCTAAAGAGTTTGGGTTTTATATAGTCGAAGATGCTTGCCATGCAATTGGAGGGAGGTATCGAGATAATCAGATTGGAAGTTGTATGTTTAGTGATATTACAGTTTTTAGTTTTCATCCAGTAAAAACAATGACCACTGGTGAAGGAGGGATGGCTGTTACTAACGATTGTGATTTGGCAAAAAAAATGACTATATTGAGAAGTCATGGTATTACGCGAGATCAAGATTTAATGACTCATGAATCTGATGGTGCATGGTACTATCAGCAAATTAATCTTGGTTTTAATTATCGGATGACAGATATACAAGCAGCATTGGGCATTAGTCAGCTTTCACGTTTAAATAGTAATATTAAAAAACGGCATGAAATAATTAATTTTTACAATGAGAACTTATCAGGCTTGCAATTACAATTACCATGCCAAAGTAAAGAAAAATATACAGGAGCTCATTTATATATTATTCGTATAAAAAAGAAAGCGCATCATGAGGTATTTCAGTCTCTTATAGATGCAGGTATTGGTGTAAATCTTCACTATATACCAATCCATACACAGCCTTATTATCAAAATTTAGGGTTTGCTTTTGGTGACTTTCCAGAAGCAGAATCTTATTATAAAGAAGCGATTAGTTTGCCTATTTTCCCTGATCTTTCACAAAAAGATCAGGGAGTTGTAGTTTCAGCAGTAATTAAGGCTATGCAATGAACATAGCTGTTATACCTGCCCGTGGCGGAAGTAAAAGAATTCATAATAAAAATATTAAAGATTTCTTTAGTAAACCTATTATTTATTATTCTATTAAAGAGGCAATTGCAACCTCTATTTTTGACAAGGTAATAGTTTCGACAGATAGTAAAGATGTGGCAAAAATTGCACAGGAGTATGGTGCAGATGTGCCTTTTATTAGGCCCGATGAACTTTCTGATGATTACTCTGGAATTTCAGATGTAATGAATCATGCTGTTGTATGGCTTAAGGAAAATGATTACAATGTTGAAAATGTATGCTGTATATATGCCACAGCTCCGTTTATAAAGAAGAGCGATATATATAATGGGCTTGATAAACTAGTTGCTGACAATTTTGATTATGTTTTATCTGTTGGAGAATTTGAATCAAGTATTCAGAGAGCTCTTATTAATAAGGAAGACAAAGGGTTAAGTATGTTATTTCCTAGAGAGAACTTCTTTACTAGATCCCAGGATTTTGAAAGTGTATATTTTGATGCGGGTCAGTTTTGTTGGGGTACTCAGGAAGCTTGGCTTGATAATAGAAGAATTTTTAACAATAATACCGGTTTTATTAAAATTCCTTCAGACAGGGTTGTAGATATAGATACAAAGCAAGATTGGGAAAAGGCTGAATTACTTTATGAAATAAAAGGATTAACAAAATGAATAAAAATTACAAAACAGAACAAGAAAATTTTTGGGCAACTAATTTTGGAGATAATTACATCCAGAGGAATAACCATACAAGTATTATTTCAACAAAGTGTTCAATTTTTACAGACGTGCTTAGAAGAACTAGAGATGTTAAAACTATATTGGAACTTGGATCTAACATAGGACTAAACTTAAGAGCCATAAAGTTACTAAAAAATGATTGTGAGTTGTCAGCAGTAGAAATAAACCCCAATGCAGCTAAAGAGTTAAAGAAATGGGGAGGGGTTAAAGAAGTTTTTAATAAGTCAATATTAGATTTTCAAACTGATAAAAAATGGGACTTGATAATTATTAGTGGGGTCTTGATACACATTAATCCAGAATTTTTGAATCAAGTTTATGACCTTATGTCTAAAATTAGCATCAAATATGTATTAATATCTGAATATTACAACCCTACCCCCGTTGAATTAGACTACAGAGGACATAAAGGCAAACTATTTAAGCGTGATTTTGCAGGTGAGATGCTTGATAGACATAATAATTTTTCATTGTTAGATTATGGGTTTGTTTATCATAGGGATAATAATTTTCCTCTGGATGATGGAACATGGTTTTTATTAGAAAAAGATAATTATAAGAAACCTATAATGCCATTTTTAAAAGAAATTTCAGGTAAATTTGAAAATGGAAATATAATTGTATACGATAGTGAAATTTCATTGGCTACACATCATGTTGCTCAAGGAGGTGTGGCTTTAATTAAAGACTTGGTTCCAGAATCATACTTAAAAGAGGTTATTGACTATAACTCGACTTTTGTTCAATCTTTCGAAAATTCTAAATGCAATGATTCTTATTGCAATTGGGCGCGTCTTGACTTTGAAAATGAAAAATCTGAAACTATGAGGTGTTTTCGCATATCGCATTTTGGCGATGTGGAAGGATATAGTAATATAATACCGTCCAATATTAAAAATTTGTTCAATCAATTATTAAAATTACAGAATAATATATCAGGTAATAATTTTTCTTTCTTTAGTCAGAATAAGGATTTTTTTGTTACTCCTCAAATTCTTCATTACCCAGCAAATGGAGGTTATCTAGATACACATTCTCACCCTTTTTTACCTCAGAAAATTGGCATTATTTTATGTCTAAAATCTTCAGATATTGGTGGAGGTTCTACTTATTTTGAGACGAGCAATGGTCGTTTTGATACTGGTAATTATCATAAAGCGGGCGATCTTCTAATGTTTAAATATGATCAGCCTCATGGTGTTACCTCTGTCGGCTCTAGGGGAGAGGTAGATTGGTCTTTAGATAGTGGAAGAATTTCTTTAATTTTTCCTGTTAAGAGTTGTTCGTAAATTTTAGTATTAGTTACCTCTATAGTTGCAATATTATGATTGGGTCAAGATAACTTTAGAGGCTCTTTTCTAAAAATCGCAAGCAAAATTCTATAAATATTTTGCTTGCGATTTTTAGAAAAGAGCCTCTAAAGTTATCTTGACCCTAAATTTTTTTAAAAACTAAATAATAAAATGTTAAATAATAAATCAGTATTAATTACAGGTGGAACGGGGTCTTTTGGCTATAAATATGCCTCTACTCTTTTGGACAAATACAATTTAAAGCGACTGGTTATTCTATCTCGTGATGAATTGAAACAGTACGATATGGAGATCAAGTTCAAGAATGATAAAAATTATACTCCAGGAATAATGAGGTTTTTTATTGGAGATGTGCGAGATCAAGCTAGACTTAAGGAGGCAATGCGTGACATTGATGTGGTTATCCATGCGGCAGCATTAAAACAAGTTCCTGCAGCAGAATACAATCCTATGGAGTGTATTAAGACCAATATTCATGGAGCTGAAAATGTAATTCAGGCAGCATTATTAAACAATGTAGAGCATGTTATAGCATTATCTACTGATAAAGCTACTAATCCTATAAATTTATATGGAGCTACAAAATTAGCGTCTGATAAGCTTTTTGTTGCAGCAAATAATATGTCAGGAGGAAGGACTAAGTTTTCAGTTGTACGATATGGCAATGTAGTGGGATCCCGTGGATCTATAGTGCCACTATTTGAAAGATTGATTAACGAGAGGGCATCTGAGCTTCCAATAACACACATTGAGATGACACGATTCTGGATTACTTTACGAGAAGGAGTGGATTTTGTTTTAAAGGGTTTGGAGCGAATGCATGGAGGAGAGATATTTGTACCTAAAATACCATCTGTGCGTATAATTGATCTTGCAAAAGCTATGGCTCCAGAATTGTCGATTAAAGTTATAGGAATACGCCCTGGGGAGAAATTACATGAAGTCATGTGTCCAAAAGATGATTCACACTTAACTATAGAATTTAAAGATTACTTTGTAATTACTCCTAGTATTAAGTTCTCTTCAAGTAGTTACGATCCTACTGTAAGCAAGTTAAATGAGAAAGGAAAATATGTGAACCAAGGTTACGAATATGATTCTGGATCTAATCCACATTTTTTAAGTACAAATGAGATTCTTCAGTATAACGATTCTATTTAAATGACAAAAGATAGTCATAGGTTTCTGGTTACAGATCTTGAGGGTACTCGTGAGAAAGGCTTTGAATATTTTAAAAAATCAGATAATTGGCCAATTGAAGAAAGAGAATTTCACGAATTTTCTGAGTTTGTAAGAAATTTATATAATAATATAATTATTAAAATAGATGATACAGATATTTCTGATATTGCATTGGCTGATGCTACATTTATTGATCAGATAATAAATATTTTTCATTATAACTATGCGCGCCAATATTGCTTGAAAGAAAATATCGAATTAGTTGTTGGTAATGAATCAGCTTGTTTGCTTTATCCTGATTGGGAGGGGTATGGAGGTCATTATTCTGAGATGTCTATTGTTGATAATAAACTAAAACGTTTTATTAGAAATAAACTAAAGAATTTTGTATTTAATAGGCACCTACCCCTTAGAGAGTTAGTAAATAAGTTTTTTAAAAGTTCTGATATTGTTGGAATAGGAAGTAATGACAGAATTAAACAAGAATATATTATAAAAAATAAAATATTTTGCGATAATAGGGATGTATATCATTTTATTAAAGAAGCCACTTTTTTATTTTCAAAAGATAAAGAAAGATTTTCAATTAATAACACTAGCAACCTTCTTTACAAAAAAATAATTAATCCTTTTATATATGAACTAAGCAGTGCTAATTCTATTTTTACTCAAGGCTTAGATTTGAATCATGTGGGTGAAGTTTGGCTAAATAGGCTTATGGGTGCATATAAAATTTATAAAGGATTGTTTCTTGTAAATATGCCGAAATCATTATTAGTAACTGAGACTGGAAAGCCTCACTCTAAATTAATAACTTTAGTTTTCCAAAGAAGGGGCTGTAATGTTTTTAATTTCCATCATGGAAATTCTTCAGCATTATTAAATCTAAAGTGGGGGTATCAGTCATTATTTAGTCACTGTGATAACTATGTTGTAGATACAGAAGTTATGCGCATTAGATTTAAAGAATTATTGAATAATCAAAAAAATATTAGAAAAAAACCAATAAACCTTATTTCTGTAGATAGTAATTTTTATGCTAACCTTAGAAACATGAAGCATAGTATTAATTCAAAAAAGGTGATGCTAATGGGTTACCCTATGAGTCTACAAAGGTATGCAGGAGCATATGAATTTTTTTATTATAGATTGACATTAGAGAATATAGTGGCAGAATTCATAAAACATTCTGATTATAATTTTATCTATAAGGTCCATCCTGATAAAAGTAAAGAAATACAATCTGTTATGACGGATGTTAGTAATAGTATTATTGAAAAGCCGTTTGAAGATGTATGGCGTAAGGCTGGAGTTCTGTTGTACACATATGTAGCAACTACAACTTTTGGTTATGCATTAAATTTACCTATACCAATAGTATTAATAGAAATGCCGGAAACTAAATGGTACAAGAATATGAGAGAAATTTTAGAGAAACGTGTTGTAATTATTCAAGCAGAAGTAGTTGATGGACTAATTAATATTGATCGTGATAATTTAATCAATGCAATTAATCTTGCAGAAAATAGAGTTAATTTAAATATAGCGAAAGAAATTACTGGGTAATGTGCAATATGCTTATGCTTTATAAGAGAGAGACTATATGATTCCATATGGTCGTCAAAATATTTCAGATAGTGATATAGAGTCAATAGTTCGTGTATTAAAGTCAGATTATTTAACACAAGGCCCCGTATTGCCAGAATTTGAGGAAAGTATATGTAAATATACAGAAGCATCCTATGCAGTTGCTGTTAATAGTGGGACATCAGCATTGCATGTTGCGTGCTTATCCATAGGTTTGGGTAAAGGAGACTGGCTTTGGACCTCTGCGATTAGTTTTGTTGCTTCTGCAAACTGTGGTCTTTATTGCGGTGCAAAAGTTGATTTTGTAGACATTGATCCAGTTACATGGAATATTAGTATAAATAAATTAGAAGAAAAATTAACTTTAGCTAAAAAAAATAATAAGATTCCAAAAGTTCTAGTTGTTGTGCATCTATCTGGCCTTTCGTGCGAGATGGAGGCAATTTATAAATTATCTAAAGATTTTGGTTTTTATGTGATTGAGGATGCTTGTCATGCTATAGGAGGTCTATATAAGGGTAGAAAAATAGGAAGTTGTGTATATAGTGATATTACAGTTTTTAGCTTTCATCCTGTAAAAACCATTACTACTGGGGAAGGGGGCATGGCAACCACTAATGACTTTAACCTTGCAAATAAAATGTCAATATTGCGAAGTCATGGAATTACTCGTGATAGAAGCCTTATGACAAAAAAACCTGATGGCATATGGTATTACCAACAAATTAGACTTGGATTTAATTATCGCATGACAGATATACAAGCAGCATTAGGCATGAGTCAACTCTCACGTATAGATAGTAATATTAAAGAACGCCATAAAATAATTAAATTTTATAACGATAATTTATTGAATCTACCAATACAATTGCCATACCAGGGTAATGAACAGTACACAGGCGGACATCTATATATTATTAGGATAAAAAATACATATGAAAAAAGTTTGCGTAACCATGTGTTTCAATCACTAATAGATGCAGATATTAATGTAAATATCCACTACATACCAATTCATACACAGCCTTATTATAAAAATATGGGATTTTCTTTTGGCGATTTTCCGGAAGCAAATTCTTATTATGAAGAGGCAATTAGTTTGCCTATTTTCCCAGAACTATCAAAAAAAGATATGGAATTTATTGTATCGGTAGTGGTAAAGGCATTACAGTGAATGTAGCAATTATACCTGCACGAATTGGAAGTAAAAGAATCCCTAATAAAAATATTAAATATTTTTTTGGCAAACCTATAATTGCATATTCAATTAATGAGGCGATTTCATCTTCAGTATTTGATAAGGTAATAGTCTCTACAGATAGTGAGGATATAGCAAAAATATCAAGAGAGTATGGTGCAGAAGTTCCTTTTATTAGACCGGATGAATTGTCTGATAGTTTTTCAGGCATATCAGACGTAATGAAGCACGCCATTAATTGGTTAAATTTGAATGGTTTTGATATTGAAAATGCATGTTGTGTATATGCTACTGCACCGTTTATAAAAAAAATTGATATAATTAGCGGGTTAAATAAGCTTATTACTAGTGATTATGACTATGTATTGTCGGTTGGTGAGTTTGAATCAAGCGTTCAAAGGGCTGTTGTTAATAAAGATGAAAAAGGGTTAAGCATGCTTTTTTCTATGAAAAATTTTGATATTAGATCTCAGGATTTTGAAAGTGTATATTTTGATGCAGGGCAGTTTTGTTGGGGCAAGAAAAATGCTTGGATTAATGATAAAATATTTAATAACAATACTGGCTTTATTGAAATTCCTTCAGATAGGACTATAGATATTGATACAAAGCAAGATTGGGATAAGGCTGAATTACTTTATAAAATAAAAAAAGGTTTAGAAAATGAATAAAAGTTACAAAACAGAACAAGAAGAATTTTGGGCAACTAGTTTTGGAGATGAGTACATTAATAGAAATAAGGAGGCAAGTATTATTTCAACAAAATGTTCGATTTTTACAGATGTACTCAGAAGAACTAAAGATGTTAAAACTGTGTTAGAGCTTGGTTCTAATATTGGTCTAAATTTGAGAGCTATAAAATTACTGAAAAATGATTGTGAGCTATCAGCAGTTGAAATAAATCCTAATGCCGCTAAGAAACTGGATGATTGGGATGGAATTAAAGAAGTTTTTAATAAATCAATTTTAGATTTTAAAACAGATAAAAAATGGGATATGGTAATTATTAGTGGAGTTTTGATCCATATCAATCCAGAGTTTTTAAATAAAATTTATGAACTTATGTCAAATATCAGTAAAAAGTATGTACTAATATCCGAGTATTATAACCCTACTCCTGTTGAATTAGACTACAGGGGGCATAAAGGAAAGCTATTTAAACGTGACTTTGCAGGTGAAATGCTTGATAGGCATAGTAACTTTTCATTATTAGATTATGGATTTGTCTATCATAGGGATAACAATTTTCCGCTTGATGATGGGACATGGTTTCTATTAGAGAAAAGTTAGTATATTATAGGTTCATTTAGTTTTACACTTAAAAGTTAGCGATACTAATTACCTTTCATTCTGCATGTGAAATCAAAGAATATTTTAATAAGGACTGATGGCTCTAACACCTCTGGATTAGGTCATGTATCAAGGTGCTTAACTTTAGCTAATTATCTAAAAGAAAAGGGAATTACCTCAACTTTTATCACAAGTAAACAAGAAGTTTGCAATATTATTACTGGTAATAATTTCAATTGTATCGTTCTAGATAAAAATAATAAAATTTCCCACCTGAAAGAGATATCATTGAGTGTCAATAGCAATACTATTGTTGTAGATACAGATTACAAAAGGGTGTTTCCTTCTAGAGAATCGTACTTTAAATATATTAAAGACTTAAGGAGTGAAAAATATTTTATTATTTCATTTGAAGATGCTATTAGTGCAGATGTTAGTAGCAATGTAGTTGTTGTTCCATACCTAGGTGCAAATAAAATAAATGTCATAAATACAGGCTCAAAACATTTTTTTGGTGAAAAATATTTTTTACTTAGGAGTGAATTTTTATATACTGCTAATTTTAATGTTAGAAGGAAAATAAAAAAAATATTAATTACTATGGGTGGAAGTGATCCAGAAAAAATTACATTGAAAGCAATTAAGTCCATATGTGATACAAATTTAAAAGTTAAGATTACTGTTTTAATTGGAAGTTTTTCAAAAATTACTAGGAGAGATATTTTTGCAATGTCAAATGGAAATATTAATATTTTGCATAATACTAATAGTATTTCAAAATTAATGCTTGATTGTGATATCGCCATTACTAATAGTGGCCTAACTAAATATGAGTTATCTGCGTTGGGCGTGCCTTATATAGTAATATCAGATAACAATTATCAGGAAAATATTATGTCTTATTTTGCTAGAAAATGTATATGTGTACATGCTGGCATGGTATCCAGTCTCACTGCTTATAAATTATCAAAAGAAATTATAGAATTATCAATAAACCATGCTAAAAGAGTGAGACTATCAACTAATGGAAGGCGATTAATTGATGGTCACGGGGCTGATAGACTATACTCCCAAATTTTTGTTAATAATTAAAAACACACACATATGAATAATAAAATTATTATTTTCGGTACAGGTGAGATTGCAGAACTAGCCTTTTATTTTTTTACAAATGATAGTGAATATGAGGTTGTTGCATTTGCTGCAGATAGAGAATACATTGATAATCAAAATTTTCAAGGGCTGCCTTTGGTTTCGGTAGATACGTTGATAAATGTATATCCACCAAGTCAATATAAAGCTCATGTAGCGCTTTCATATAGCAAGCTAAATCAAACAAGAAAGGAAAAATATCAACAGATTAAAGAAATGGGTTATGACTTAGTTAGTTATGTAAGTTCAAAGTCTTTCACATGGCCAGACTTAAATATTGGTGACAATTGTTTTATACTTGAAAATCAAACAATACAACCAACAGTAAAGATTGGAAATAATGTTATGATCTGGAGTGGTAATCATTTAGGGCATGCTAGTACAATCAAGAGTCATACTTATATCAGTAGCCATGTTTGCATTAGTGGACACTCTGTTGTAGGTGAGTCTTGTTTTTTAGGAGTTAATTCAACAATTAAAGATTTTACAGTTTTGGGTGATAGAGTGTTTGTCACTATGGACTCATCTGTGACTAAAAATGCTTCAGATGACTCTGTTATAGTTGGGCCCTCATCAAAAGTATATGAAAGTGACAGTAGGATAGCTCGAGCACTTAAAAAGATATATTTTGACTTATGACCAGCTATAATTGGAAAAAATTAGGCCTAATATTTAAACCTGAAAAGAAGATATGGTGGCTTCAGTCTCATGCAATGATACCTACACCACATATTATAGATTCAAATCTATGTAAAGTATATTTTTCTGGTAGGGACAAGGATAACAGATCACACATAGGTTTTTTTGTTGTAAATTTAGAAGAGCCAAGTAGGATACTTGACTTATCAAAACAGCCTGTTTTATCTCCAGGAGATATAGGAAGTTTTGATGATAATGGCGTAACTCCTTCATGTGTTGTTGAAAATAATACTGATATATTTATGTATTATATTGGATGGAATCCAGGGTTTAATGTCAGGATGCACTTATTTGGTGGATTGGCAGTCAGCCAAGATAATGGCAATACATTTGAAAGGTATAGTAAGGCTCCTATTATTGAGAGAAATAGGGTAAATCCTTTTTTAAATACTGCGCCATATATTGTAAAAGATCATAATCTTTTTAGGATGTATTATGTATCTGGCGTTGAGTGGATTCATAAAGACCTTCCACGATACAATATACAAATAGCATATTCTAACGATGGTATTAACTGGGAAAGAAATGGAGTAGTTGCTATAAACTTTAAGAATGATAATGAAATGGCATTGGCTCGCCCTTGGGTTATTAAAGAGAATGGTATTTATAAAATGTGGTTTTCATATAAAAACAACTGGGAAGATGGTAGTACATACAATATTGGCTATGCTGAATCGAACAATGGAGATGACTGGTTGAGAAAAGATAAAGAATCAGGAATCAAAACTAGTAAAAATGGATGGGATTCTGAAATGATTGAGTATGCAGCAGTTGTTCCATATAAAGATAAATTGTATATGTTTTACAATGGCAATAACTATGGTTTTGATGGGGTTGGTCTTGCAGTTGCAAAAAGATAATTTCTTCATTTAATGAAAAAGATAGCAATTATGCAGCCCACATATATCCCGTGGATAGGGTATTTTGATTTAATGGATTCAGTTGATGTTTTTGTTTATTTTGATGATACACAAATGAGACATCGATACTGGGATGTAAGAAATAGAATAAGAACGCAGCAAGGTGAAATATATCTAACTGTTCCAGTAAGTAAAAAGGTGCATAGAGATAAGAGAATGTTCTGTAATTCTGAGATTATTTATGAAGACAGATGGATTGAAAGACATATTAAAAGTATGACAAATAATTACAGAAAAACTCCTTTTTTTGAAGAAGTGATAGATTTATTTAAAGTTGCATTAAATAGTAAGCCTAGGCATTTATCCGAATTAAATATTAAGTTAATTTATGCAATAAAAGAAAAGATTGGTATTAAGACAAAAACATTAAGATCGTCTTCTCTTCTAGGAATTTCTGGAAAAAAAGATGTCAGGCTTGTAAATATTTGTAAAAAGTTGTCAATGGATACTTATGTGTCTCCAATAGGGTCAAGTGACTATATCAACAGCACATCTTTGGGCGGGCAGTTTATCCATGATGGAATTAATTTATTTTATCAAAACTATCAACATCCAGTATATAAACAAAATCATAGTAATTTTTTAAGTCATATGTCTGTTGTCGATATACTTTTTAATTATGGCTTTGAAAATAGTTTGGACATTATTAGGAGCGGACGAAGAAAAAATATTTCCTATGACAAGGTTTTAAATATATGATGAAAAAAATCCTTTTTACTGGTGGTGGAGGCGCTGGCAGTGAATATGTTGCAAGAAAATGGACAGATAAATATATTATGTATTTTGCAGATGCAAATATAGGCTCAATTTCTCCTAGCATTAAAGACGATAGAAAAATTTCCATACCAATGGCAAATAGTAGTAACTTTATAGAAGAGATTTTATTTATATGTAAAGAAAAAAAAATTGATATATTAGTGCCAGGTGTTGATGAAGAGTTGTCATTAATTTCTAAATATCATGATAAAAATGAATGGCCGCAGATAATGGCGCCACAAAAATCTTTTGTTGATACGATGCTAGATAAATACCTGTGTTTTGAAGAGTTACGTAGTAAAAATTTGACTATACCAAAAACTTTCCTCATTAAAGATGCGCATAAATTAAAATTTCCAATAATTGTAAAGCCAAGATTTGGGAGAGGGTCAAGAGGTGTCGTTACTATTAATAACTCAAGTCAAATTGATGCATATTTGAGCCTATATGGTGGCAAACATGATGACTATGTAGCTCAGGAGTTGATACTAGGGCAAGAATATACTGTTTTTGTATCTATTAATAGTGATGGTAAATTATCTGCAATCATACCTGTTAAAGTAGGCGTTAAAAAAGGGATAACTATAGCTGCGCAAATTGAATCTGTTCCAGAGATTTATGAATATATTAAAATTTTTCAATCACTTTTCAAAGCTAAATCTATTTATAATTTTCAGTGTATGCTGACAAAAGATGGAGTTGTAATGCCATTTGAGATAAACCCTAGAATATCAACAACTTTTTGTTTAGCTATCTCTACTGGATATGATCCTATAGAAGCTTTTGAAAAGCATGATTCGTCTGGAACTATATTTATTCCAGAAAAAAAAATGCACTTACAGAGAAGTTGGGTAAATTTTATTAATTAATTTTAATTTATGGATAAAATAATTAAAGATATAAAAATTGGTGGCAAAAGTATTGGAATTAGAAACCCATGTTATATCATTGCCGAAATTGGATCTAATCATAATAATGATTGGGATTTAGCACTGGCCCATATAAATAGTGCTATAAGTTCAGGAGTTGATGCGGTAAAATTTCAAACATTTAATGCCAAAAAACATTTTTCATCGTTCGCTACAACAGAATACAATGGATTAAAAAATGTTAAAGTACAGGATATATTAAAAGAGTTAGAGATAAATCGTGAGTGGCAAAAGCCATTATATGAATACTGTAAAGACCGAGGAGTGTCGTTCTTATCTTCTCCTTGTGATTTTGAGGCGGTAGATCAACTAGAAGAGATTGGTGTAGAGGTGCATAAAATAGCATCCTTTGATATTACTGATCTGGATTTAGTGAAATATATTGCAACAACTGGAAAGCCAATAATTATGTCGACAGGACTTGCAAATTGGATTGAGATTCAACGTGCTGTTAATGAGTGCCGTAGTGTAAATAATAATAATATTATTTTACTTCAGTGTACATCTTTATATCCTGCACCTGTTTATCTGTCAAATCTTGATGCAATTAAATCTATAAGAAATAGATTCAATGTTTTAACTGGTTATTCTGATCATACAGAAGGAGATCTTATTCCATGTACCTCTGTTGCTATGGGTGCTTGTGTACTTGAAAAACATTTTACGTTGGATAGGTCATTACCTGGTCCAGACCATCATTTTGCAATGGAGCCTGATGAATTGGCAGACATGGTAAAAAAAATAAGATTAATAGAAAAATCTTTTGGAGATGGTCAAAAAACAGGTCCAAGAGGCGAAGAGACTAAGGCTTCAATTAAATCAAGGAGGTCTGTTCATGCAGCAAGGGATATTCCAATTGGTTGTGAAATATCATCTGATATGTTGATAAATAAACGTCCAGGATATGGTATTGAGCCTTATCTTAAGGCGGATATTATAGGAAAAAAATCCAAAAAAAATATTTGTGCCGATGAATGGATTACATGGGATATGATTTTGTGATTAATAACTCTATGATAAAAAACGTATTAATTACTGGGTCTAATGGATACCTTGGGAATAAAATATATCTAAAATTAAAAAAAAAAATTGGAGTTAAAGTAGTTACACTAAGTAGAAAAAAAAGTGACTACATTTGTAATTTAACAAAACTAAACGAGACAAAAAAAATATTAAAATCTATAAGTCCAGATTTGATTATTCATTGTGCAGCAAGTGTGCCAAAAAAAATTAATGAATATAATGAAGATTTTACTAGCAACGAATTAATGGTAGAAAATTTGTTAAATTCAAGTATATGCCCAATTGTTTTTATTTCTTCAATGACTGTTTATGGAGATGGTATTGGCATTAAAAATCCTGTAGCTGAGTCTTCTCTTTTAAATCCGGGGTCACATTATGCTGTATCTAAACTAATATCAGAAAAATTGATAGAAGAAAGTGGTAGGGATTCTCTTATTGTTAGAATACCTGGCTTATTTGGAATTCCAAGAGTAAATGGAATTGTTGCGAATATGGCGTATTCTTTCAAACATAATAAAATACCAAAGATGCCAGATAAACCAATATTATGGTCTAGTATGCATGTAAGTGACGCTGTAGATATTATTACAAAGTTGTGTTTTTCTAAATGGCATGGATTAATAAAAGTAAATGTTGGTTATCGCGAAAAGTGTTCAGTGCGCAGGGTATTTGAAATTTTAAACAAAAAATACAATAGAAATTTTGTTTATAAAATTAAACACCCTGATTTTCAACCAGATTTAACAATATGTGACAGCCTTATTGGTTCAACAAAATACAATCTTATGGATGCTATAAACAAGTTTGGAGACGAGTTATCAAATATATAGAGCATGATGCAATCTATAAATTAGTTCATAATTTAGGGCAATCTTTATTAGACTGGAGGATCTCTGGTGAATACTTTGAGAGGACTTCTAAAGTAGGGCTGAAGACTGTTGCAGATAAGAAAGCACATAATTTTTTGGTTAATGGTTTGTCAAATTTATATCCGGAAATTAAAATAATTAGTGAAGAAGATGAGTTTCATGATAACAGTAGACCAGAGTGTTATTGGATTATAGATCCTATTGATGGCACCGCAAGTTGGCTTGAGGGTTTTGATGGGTTTGTAGTTCAGATGGCATTAATTGAAAATAAAATGCCTATATATTCTATTGTGTTTGCACCAGCACTGGGAAAAACTTATTATGCAATAAAAGGTGAAGGTGCTTTTTTAAATGGTAATAGGATTTTATTATTGGGTAATAAAAGTAAAGGGATTACTGTTGTTGATAATACCAATAAGCCACATGGTGTATCTAAATTACTATTTAACCAATTAGGTGCTAAAAATTATATAGAAAGCGGAAGTTTAGGTTTAAAGTGTTGTTTAGTTGCAGAAGGTGTAGCAGACGTCTTTGTAAAAGATGTAGCTGTAAGAGATTGGGATATAGCTCCTGCATATCTTATTTTGCAAGAATCAGGTGGGGAGATATGCTTGCCATCTTGCAGTAATTACATATTTGATGGGCCAATGGAAAAGCCAGAAGGTGTAATTGTTGCATCAAACAAACATTTATTGAATCAGGTTTGTGAGATTACAATAAATATTAACATACATAAATAATTATGAAAATTATAGTTTTTATACGATCTCATAATGATTTTGATCAAGTATTACCCATACTTGATTATTTGATTAGGATAAAAAATCAAGTGGTTGAGGTTTATGGTGTTGGTGACGATTATAAAAATTGCACTAAACATATACACTATTTAGAAAATGTATTATTAAATAAGGTGATTTCGTTTTATGATGCTGTTTTAAGTAATACAGATAATAAGATATTAAACATATTGCATAGAAGTATGTTTAATAAATGTAGCGGAAAGTTTAAAATATTTTGTTCAATTGTCCAAGTTAATTTTTCCGAATTTGTATACTACATTGTGTCATTGTTGTCCATAAATAAATTTATAGATAATTTATCATGCAAAGATATCATATTAGTTGATGGTGGATCTGAAAGAATTTTCCCTTGTAAGCATATAGTTTCTTATGCTGAAGTTTGTGGTATTTCAACTATAGGATATGCTCATGGGTATGATATTTTTACAAATAAAGACCCTATAAGGGTTCAAAAAACTAGAGCACCAAAAATTATCCTTAAAATACTTAACAAGTATTTTCTAAGGCATAATAATTCTTATTGTAATAAGTATATAGTTGGCCCGGGACAAATTTTAGCCACAAAAAGCCACTTATTTATGCATGTAAATTTTATAGAGTACTCAAGATTAGTTGAGATAGGCATGCCAAGGTTTAGTCGTGAGTGGATAGATATTTTCTTTGGAAGAGGTCAGATTTCTAAACAAATATATAAAAAAATTAATGTAGTTCTATTTTTGTCTAATGTGAAATTTAATGTAAATACTTCTCTATTGCAAGAAATGATAGGTGTTTTATCTTCTTATCCTGAAGTAAACTTTAAAATTGCACCACATACCAGGTCAGGATTGACTGGACTTATCGATAAAAAAAATGAGAATATAACTAATTTAAGCTCTGCTGAAATAATAAAATGGGCTGATGTTGGTATTGTATATGGTAGTAGTATAGCATTTCATATGCTAATTGAAAATGTTGTTATACTTAATCCAAAATTTATTGATCATAATACTAATGTTTATGGTGATAATGATGTTGCCGTTATTGTAGAATCTTTAGATGATATGTTAGTTTTTTTTAATGATTTTTTTGTAAAAAAACAAGCAGTAAATAAAATCAATGTTGATCAATTTGTTGATAAGTATATTTATGGTAATTTTTTGTCATATGAAGATATGATGGATAGTTTTTTCGACCATATAATGAACACAGAAAACGGTAAAATTTAGGCATATCATTGGTTCAATAGAGTGGAAATTATGTTTTCTAATAAAAATAATACTGTATTAGTTGTTGCGGCACACCCTGATGATGAAGTATTAGGATGTGGTGGAACAATTTTACGTCATGCAAATAATGGTGACAAGGTGTTTATTTTGTTTTTGGCAGACGGAGAAACTTCGCGCATTAATAATAAAAATGATGAATTATCTAATCTAGATAGAATTCATGCAGGAGTAACTGCTAGTGCTAGTTTGGGTGCAGAGCGCCCACAGTTTGTTAATTTGCCAGACAATAGAATGGATACACTACCATTTCTTGATATTGTAAAAAAAGTTGAAAGTATAATTAATGAAATTAATCCAGAAGTAATTTATACACATCATTTTGGGGACTTGAATATTGATCATCAAATTACTCATAAAGCAGTGATGACAGCAGCACGCCCACAACCAAACTGCAGTGTTCGTGAGATTTATAGTTTTGAGGTATTGTCAAGTACTGAGTGGTCAACCCCATCACCAGAATTATCATTTGTACCAAATTTTTTTGTAAATATTAGTACAACATTAGATCAAAAATTATTAGCACTTAAGGCCTATTCTGATGAAATGCGAGATTTTCCTCATAGCCGTTCTGTTGAATCAGTAGTGTTTTTGGCTCGTTATCGAGGTGCTACAATGGGTATGAATGCTGCAGAAGCTTTTAAAGTTGAACGAATACTAAATTAAACGTATGTATAAAGCACTAATAACAACAGTTCCATTCGGTGATAAAAATACATACCCTTTGGATTTGCTAGATGATAATAACATTGAATACCTTATAAATCCTCTTAACAAGAAATTAACTGAAGATGAATTGGTTAGCTTAGTTTCTGACTTTGATGTTATTATTGCTGGAACTGAACAAATTTCTGACAAGGTGATGGAGAAGGCTAGCAATCTTAAGATGATATCACGTGTTGGAATTGGGCTGGATAGTGTAAATTTATTAGCAGCCAAAAAAAGAAATATTCAGGTTTCATACACTCCAGATGCGCCTGCACCGGCAGTATCAGAATTAACCATAGGATTAATGCTAACGATGTTGCGTTCAGTGCATCTTTCTAATATGGAAATGCATAAAGGTAAATGGCATCGTTTTTTTGGCAAGAGACTATCTGAAGTTACAATTGGAATTATTGGTGTTGGAAGAATTGGACAAGGTGTTTTAAAGCATTTAATGGGATTTGGAAACCCAAGGTTGCTGGTAAATGATATATCTATTAAAGATGATATTGTAATCCTCCCATTTCTAACGCTTGCTAAAAATAGAATCTCCGCTATTTAAATAGCCTCAAGTAGCTTTCTTGGTGGAATCCCACCAATCGAACTATGAGGTCGTTCGTTATTATATACCCAC
>ENA-OREN01001899-OREN01001899.1-marine-metagenome-genome-assembly--contig:-NODE-1899-length-22826-cov-7.282518_pt1 | contig 22826 bp, 16 predicted proteins | sample MGYA00248624_ERZ508555 | MGnify/ENA primary metagenome ERZ508555 (study PRJEB26222, sample SAMN06267773) | marine metagenome | isolation source: Saanich Inlet, British Columbia, Canada | place...
ATGCTTGCGACCCTCCTCGACCGCTGCTTTGTTTTGTTCTGGGCCACCCTTATCTCCTTATACTATCGCAGCCTATTTTTTAGCACCAAAGCAACTCACACCCTCAAAAGCTGACCTACTTCTCATTAATATCGAATATTTAATATCGAGCCTATTCTTCGTTTTTTATTTTCTTGCTCGGCAAAGCCCGACCCTTTTGGCCTCTAAATATTTCACTCGTTGCTTAGCACATAAATCTTGCCCCCTGTGTTCATTGACTACGATATAAGAGTTTGAAATTTTAGAAGCATCAGAAAATACTTTATCCACCTCAGAATCTTCAAAGAAATAAACCTTTCGTGGATATAAGCGTTGTATCACCACTGCTATATTTAATCCAAATCCCCACTTATCAGCAGGCATGAATACTGTAGAGCTCTCCGTTGTAATGTTCCGCACCTGATTAGCCATCTGGTAAGTTTCAGAATACTGATTGGGAGTATCCATAGCCCCAGAAGACTCCATAAGGGCTTCAGCTTTCCATCCCCAATGCTTAGCCATAAATTGTACCCGTGGAATTAAAAATACAAATACCATAACAAAAACATTCAGGATTATGATCCCCAATATTGTACTTTCAACCCACTTTCGGTTATTCATTTATTACCCCACGCCTTACAAAGGGCAATGATGAAATAAAGAATATAAAAATGGGGTAAAAAGACATCATCCCCCGAGTATCGGAAAGGTTGACGCTATTTCCAGGTTGAATAAAAGTCGCATAGACAAACTCACTAAAAGTCGGCCATTTTGGAGTCGCGTATGAAAAAATAGCTAAATGAGTACAGAGGAATAAAATCAAAAAACATCCAAGTATTTTTTTCTGCTCAGACAAAGATTTCAACTTCTCAAAAAAAACAAAGATCCCAAGAAATGCTGTGGACAAATAAAATATATGCACAACAGAGGTGCGGTAAAAACTAATGGTAAATTTTTTCCAAACAGGAACAGGGCCAGCTCCAGAAAGAAACAAAACCAGAATATAGCCAGTCACAGCCAAAATGAATGCCCGCTTAATATCTGACTCCGAAATTTTCCACTTAGCCAAGGTGAGACTTAAGGCTAGAATCCACAAGAAAACACAAACTCCGCCAACCATCTTCATTTGGCTCCAAAGAGTCATGTCGAAAGTGAGCAAAGTTAAAAACCAAAGCGAGGGCAACAGAAGAAGACATGAAAAGAAAAGTTTTAATGATTTGAAGTTTTCATTTTTTTCAGGATACCTACTAAAAACATATAGCGTCAGAAAAACTGGAACCAGATCATACAAAAGAAATTCAATGCGAGTCCAAGCCGCCAAACCTAGCAAAACACCACTGATCGCAGCATAAGAATTCTCTTCACTTTTTTCAATAGCCCCCTCCACCTTATTTTTAACCCAGAAATACCAGTACAAGGTACCGATTGAATAAAATACTGCAGTGGTCAGATCAAGAAATGGTAGCGCTCCATGCCACCAGAAGTAGGGAGTGGTCGCTAAAACCATCGTAAATAGGCATGCCATTTTTTTATTTCCAGCCAGTGATAGCACCCGCGAATAAAAAATAATATTCAGAAATAGGTACATCAGAGGAAAAAATATCTTTAAAAATCCTGCATCAAACGCAATTAGATAAGCAAACAACAAGGGGATAAAAGGAGGATATTGTTTCAGCTGTGGAACCACCCAGTCTGAATCAAAACGAACTTCATGGAGAAATGACATCCCTCTAATATGATACCAAACAGCATCGGACTCGGTGATTGGGAAAAACCAAGCATTGATTATACTAAAAACAAAAAGCACTCCAACCACAAACCATGTGACCCAAGCTAATCCTGTCTTCTGGTCTGGAATGATTACCTCTTCTCCGCTTGGTTTCGGAAAAAAAAACAAAGCTAATCCCAGAACCAAAGCACTTAAACCTAACTGGATACTGGCGGTCGGTTGAACTCCCAATCGAACTAGAAAAAACAGGATCACGCTTTTTACCGCCAAGGCAAAAAGAAAAGCCAATGCCAGTCTTTCCCACTTAAGCGGGATGATCTTTAAAATCCCCACCCATCGGTATGCGGCAAACCACACCAATCCAAAATCAATCAAAAGCAAAATTGCGCCCTCAAAAATTATTTAGCAAACATAAAGGAATTAATTGGCATCAAAGGTGTAAACTCAGGATGAAAAAAATTCCCTCAGGAAAAACAATTTGCTTTTGTTTTCCCTAAAAAAGTCTCCTGCGCTTCATTATAGAATTGTTCCCGGCGATCCCGGTGCCGAGAAGAGAAATGAAAGACTTGTAATTGTTTTACGCCAGCTTCTCGCGCCAGAGTTCCAGCCTGATATGAGGTAAGGTGGAACCTCTCCTGGCCCCTGATTTCTTCATCGGCTAAAAAAGGAGATTCACAGAAAAATATATCAGCAGATTTGACCAATTCTATAATTCTTTTACTATTTGGCTCATTATAAATCGTGTCTACAACGTATCCAATTTTCTGCCCCTGGGAAATATCTACAAGGTCTTCTTTCAACTGACCGAGTGTATTCTTTTCAAAAATTGGATCACCTTTTTTATTGATGGGTATCTCGATCACATAGGAATCCGGCTTCCCTTCTATAACCGACTGCTTTAAATCGTTAAGCCATGCCCCTTCAACGACGCGCATAGATTTTAGTCGGTCTTTATTTATATTTACATGAAGGTTTTCCTGTAAGGAAAACCCCAAACACGGCACCCGATGCTCAAGAACAGCCGCTCGAACGACACACGTGGAGTCATTCAGAATTATTCCATCCTCAAACTCAACCTCTTCCTCTCCTGAGATTTCAAATTTATCGATGGCTCTGAATGTGCCTTTTAGCAACTTATCTTCTCTTACCTCAACGACTTTAATGGTTAGCGATTCTTCATAGCGGTCTACCAGATTCCAGGTAAAACCTGCCAGTTTGCCTTCCACATTCTTTATAAAATTTTCAGGCCCAAAAAAGGTCAGGGTTTTTTCTCGACCAAAAACCGTTCTTAGCAATCGGTCAAAACCAATGAAATGATCGATATGTGTATGGCTGACAAAAATATGCGAAACCTTCAAAAGCTCCGCATTGCTCAACGAAGAAATATCACCCAGATCAAATAATAACGCGCGTTTTTGAAATAAAAACTGCACAAGCAACCCAGGGTCTCCAAAAGGGTCATTTATCAAAGACGCATTTAAACTCGACTTCATTTCCCCGGTTTCTCCGACTCTGAATTATTAAAACGCAGGAATGCCTGAATAAAAACCTCCAGATCACCATCCAAAACGGCATCCACATTGCCCGTTTCCACATTGGTCCTCAGATCCTTGACCAACTGGTAAGGGTGCAAGACGTAGGAGCGTATCTGACTGCCCCATTCGATTTTCTTTTTTTGTTTTTCCATTTCTTTCTTTTCTTCATCCTGCTTGTCCTGTTCCATCTCATACAACCGTGCCTTCAACACCTTGGTCGCCGAAGCCTTGTTTTTATGTTGCGATCTTTCGTTTTGACATTGAACCACGATCCCCGATGGGACGTGAGTCAGACGGACTGCCGAATCAGTAGTATTCACCCCCTGCCCGCCCGGACCGGAAGCACGATAGACATCTACCTTTAGATCTTCTTCCTTAATTTCTACTTCAATGCCATCATCGACTTCAGGATAAACAAAAACCGATGCAAAAGAAGTGTGCCTTCTTTTATTTGAGTCAAACGGCGATATTCGTACTAAGCGATGCACTCCAATTTCTGCTTTTAAATATCCGAAAACATAGTCCCCAGATAATAAAATCGTGGCACTTTTTATTCCCGCTTCATCACCGTATTGGGTATCTAGAACTTCTGCTTTGAATCCATTTCGGTCTCCCCAGCGCAAATACATACGGAGCAACATATCTGCCCAGTCCTGAGACTCGGTTCCCCCGGCGCCTGAATTGATCGCCACGATAGCGTTACTGAAATCATTTTTCTCAGAAAGGAGTGCCTTAAACTCTGCCTCCGCAACCTGAACGTCGAGATCCGCTAGCGAAGAATGAATTTCTGTCAATATAGATCGATCGTCCTCCTCTTCAGCTAATTCCAGCATAGCCGAAATATCTTCGCTGGCATTGTGAAGGCTTTTCCAGATATCCACTTGACGTTGCATTGCGGACCTGTTTTGCAGTATTTTTTGTGCTTCTTGATTATCATCCCAGAACCCTTGCTGAGTGATGGTTTCGTCAAGAGATTCGAGGGTTTTTAATTTATTATCAACGTCAAAGAAACCCCCGGAGTTGGTCGATTCTAGCTTCGATATCCTTAAATTCCTTGGTGTGATCTTCTTGCATGCGATTCTCCGTGTTCGTTGATATTCGGTCTATTTTCGCCAATCTACCGAAGAAAAGCAAGCTAGCACGAGCTAAGGCTCAAAACAGAAGGTTGAACCCAAGCTTAGCCTTAATTATACTCAGCATGGCTCCACCGATTCTTGTCTAATCCCCTTATTCTGTCAGGGGATATCAACTAAAGCCAACTCAAGTTTTTACCGATGAGTACAAGAACGCCTGTTTTATAAACATGTAAGTTGCCAATTTGAAAACCGCGGGTGAACCCACAAATGTCTATGGAACTCTTGACTACATTTCACCTTCTAACACTTATTGTTTCGGCCTTTCTTTGCCGCTTTCCTTTTCTCAATTTTCCTCTGGACGACGATTTTGCTATTTACACCTACCGTGCCCGGTTCGCGAAGAAAGGTTTTCTCTGGAAAGATGATTTGCAGATCATAGGCATTCCCATGTGGAAGATGATGCTATTCGACAAACTTTTTGCCTCTTCCGACAAAGGCCATTTACGAATCCGTCATCTACAGACCCTTTTTCACGCGGCAGCCTGCCTTGCTATTTACTGGGTCGTTTTGGTCATTACGCAAAATCAGTGGGCGGCGCTTACAGGTGGACTGCTCTACTCATTTTATGGGACTTCACCTGACCTGACCGCAGGCTCCTTTAACTTCGAACAATTCTATATTCCTTTTATCTTTGCCGGGCTGGCTTTTCTTTTAAATGGTGAGGTTTTTTATGCCGGACTTTGTTTTGGCTTTGCCGTTATCGGCAAATGCACCATGATCATTTATGGTGGCGTTCTTACACCCATAGTGTGGATATCTTATGGCGAAACTCCCGCACTCATTTTTGTCCTTGCAACATCTGTCGTAATTCTTCTTTCCAATTCAATAGAATGGGCACTCGGATTCTGGGATGCCCAATCCATAAAGCAAACCAAAACCCGCATGGCGACCACCATGCGAATAACAAAAACAAAATCTCTGCACTTCAGCATTTGCTATGAAATTTATTTACTGATGAAGCAAGCCCTTCCGATCTGGATAGGGGGAATAGCGACCTTAACATTCTATCTTGTAAAATTAGAAAATCTGTGGCTGGCCACCTTCGCCCTCATCACCTTAAGTAACATCATTTTTCAGCGAGCCTTTTCCCGATACCATTACCTCCCCTGGTTTGCGTTGCTTTCGTTGGGCTGCGGTCTGGGAATGCATTGGGTCATGCAACAAGAACCTGTTCTAACAATAATAATCGCGGCAGTTTTCTTCGCCATTCTCGTCTGGAATATTAAATCCCTGTTTTTTTATTATTCCAAACCCACTCATCCCAAGACCCTGGTGCAATATGAAAAATACGATCAATACTTGTATATTCCTCGTTTGGGAAAAATTCTAAAGCGACTTATGAGAATGCGAGGAGAATCTGGTGAACGGATTTTCGTGTGGGGAACCTTCTCTCAGCTTTATCACTTAACAGATTGCCCATCAGCTGACAATTTTATCCACTACACAATAGGCCCGTGGGACACGCAAGATCTCGAAGGGTTTTACGACAGCATGATAGGTGGAATCATAAAACATAAACCCAAATACATAATCAAAACCTTCCCCGATCTTGATATGCAGCAGTTAGAAGATATAACGGGTTTGAAGTACACACTCTTAAAAGCTGTGCTGGCAAGATTTCCTGTTTACCGTCTGGAAAGCTCCGAGCCTCTAATAACTGACCCCCTTTCATTGCCCTGGCAGAAAAAAATGGAGCAAATGGAAAACCTTACGCAGGGAGAATGGCATGCCCCAGCATTGAATCGCGCCGATTTAGAAAGGGGAAAACTGACCACTGCGTTTAAAGAATGTCGCAACCTCTTACGTCTGAATCCTGAAGACAGAGAAGGAAATGTATATTTAGGAGAAATCTATTTGGCACTCGACCTTCCCCATCAGGCCGAAACGGCTTTTGAAAAAGCCGTTGAATTATCTCCCAAATGGCAACATCTGAGAATTCATCTTGCCAATATAAAAATGCAGTTTAAAAAATTTGATGAAGCCATCCCTTTAATTCAAGAAGAAATCAAACTCTTTGGAACCGTCTATAGATCCGTTATCAACCACAATAACTTTCACATTGAAGATGATTTTTTGAATGGGCTTCTATTTAAATATCAAGGGAAATACAAGGAAGCTTGGAGAGAGTTTGACCATATAAAGAGGCAGTTCCCAGACCGCCATGACTGCTGGGAATTTTCTATCGAATGCCTGATCAAATTAAAAAATAAGGATGGATTGGAAAGTTTATTCGAGGAAGCTCGAAATATACACCCTAAAAAAGATCAGGAATGGCTGCATACTAAAATCGTCCAAGCTCTGGCGGAACTAAACGCTGAAACAAGGCCCGAACATGAAACTCTAAATCTATATTTAAAAGATAACCCTAAAAACGGGATTCTAAAATACGCCACAGCCTCTGCTCTTGAAAATACTAGTGATTTATCGGGAGCCTATGCCCTGTTTACGGAAATCGTAGATTCCCCCGAACACTACCCACACATTCAAGCCAATGCCTGTTTCAGAATGGCCCGGTCGGCACCTTTGAAAAAGAGGCAAGAGCTATTAAAAAAATGTATTAAACTTAACCCTTCTCATCAAGGAGCTCAAGCGATGTTGGGCGAAACAACAAGTAATTCTACAAAAAAAATAGCGGAAATATTAAAGCAGACCTCATCGGAAAACCCGTTAGCGAGTGTCATCGTTCCCAACTGGAACGGAATGCGGTTCGTTGGCATGTGTCTGGACTCTCTAGCTCAACTCCACTTCGAAAACTTTGAAGTCATTGTGGTTGATAACGGATCTATAGACGGTTCCCGCGAAATGATAGAAGAAAAATATCCCTGGGTGCGACTGTTGAAACTTCCGCATAATATGGGGTTCGCCATTGCTTGCAATGAAGGAATCAAAGCATCCAAAGCGGACTATGTTGTATTGCTCAACAACGATATAGAGGTCGTCCCGGATTGGCTGACCGAGCTTTATGAAGGTATGGAGCGACACCCTGAATGTGGCATGGGAACCACAAAAATGATGTTTCTCGATAACCGCGATGTCTTCTATAACACTGGCGACCTGTTTCATTCATGGTCGGCAGGTGGCGGACGCGGTCAAGGTGAAAAAGACAACGGCCAGTATGACCAGGAAGATTATGTTTTCGGAGCGTGTGCCGGAGCAGGAATTTACCGAAAAGAGCTTTTCAAAAAAATCGGATTATTCGATGAAGACTTCTTTATTTTTGCGGAAGATGTTGACCTAAATATGCGTAGCCAGCTACAAGGTTTTCAAGCTGTCTATCTACCAAAATCCAAGGTCTACCACATCGGCACTGCAACAGTGGGACTGTATAGTGATCGCTATGTTTATTTATGCAAACGCAACGACATCTGGGTTTTTATCAAAAACTATTCTTTAAAGATGTATTTAAAATATCTCTATTCCATCTGGAAACACCAGTTCAATGACATTAAATATTTCACCTACCGTGGACAGGGTCAGGTTTTATTAAAAAGCAAGTGGGATGCCCTAAAATTGCTCCCCAAAATGCTTTTTCGACGATTCCAGATTCAAAGAACTAGAACCGTAACAGACTCTGAAATCCAAAAGCACATAATTACCGATTAAAAACTATTCCTCTAGCAAAAACATAACTGAACTATAATATAACCTATGATAGGTGCGGCCTAATGCTTCAGCAAAAAACACCGTTAGGAACAGAGTCTACCTTCAAATAGAAATTTTATGAAAAACATTACAAGTTGTTTGAATCATTGCTATTCCAAATAATACTCAGTCCAAAGATAAGGATCTAATGATATGAGAGTTTTATTATTGAGGCCTGCTGCCGAAAAAAAATCAATGGCTCGAGTTTTACCGCTTGGTTTGCTGGCAATTGGTTCTGTTTTAAAAAGAGCCGGGCATCAAATTAAAATTCTTGACCTGAGAATTTCCAACTCACCAGATGACGAATTAAAATCGGTTATGCAGTCGTTTAATCCGCAAGTTGTGGGTATTGGTGTCATGACTATTGAGTGTAAGTATGGGTTTATAGATGCTGCCAAGGTGAAAGAAATAAACCCAGAGGTAACTATTATTTTTGGAGGGCCTCACTGTTCGCATGAACCCAAATTTATCCTTAATGACCCAAATGTGGATCTGATGGTCAGTGGCGAAGGAGATATCTCCATTGTTGAATTAATCCAAGCTCTGGAAGAGGGAACGGATATATCCAATATTTCTGGTATCGCCTACAAAAAAAACGGCACCTATATTCGCACAACTGATCGTCCCGTCATACGCGATTTGGACAACTTCGATCAAGAGTACGATTTAATCGATTTGGAGCGATATTTTAATTTCCAATCCTCAATGGATTTTTTCCCCGTATATCGCAATAAAAGATTTATTCCTTTGGTGACTTCAAGGGGGTGCCCATTTAAATGCACCTATTGCCATGATATTTTTGACAAATCGATACAATACCGTTCACCGGAAGTAGTGGTCGATGAAATGGAGTATCTGCTCAACACGTATGGTATTCAGGAATTTCATATTGTGGATGATGTGTTTAATGTCAACATGAAACGGGCGAAAATTGTGTTAGATGCCATCATCAAGCGGAATTTGAATGTTCATATATCTTTTCCTAACGGATTACGCGCTGATTTTTTTGATGACGAATTGATTGATATGATGCAAAGGGCCGGTGTGTACCGGCTGGCATTGGGAATAGAATCGGGTTCCCAGCGAATTCAGGATATGATCAAAAAGGATCTGGATATAAATATTCTGGAAAATGTAGTAAAAAAACTCACGCGTGCGCGAATGAGTGTTCACGGATTTTTCATGTTGGGGTTCCCCAGTGAAACACGCATGGAAATGGAGCAAACTATAGATTTTGCATGCAATCTCAGTTTAACCACTGCGAATTTTTCGCTAGTAATTCCAAACCCGGGAACAGACTTGAGGCAAACGTTTATTGAATCGAGAGAAAGCAATTTCGAGGATTTCTCTGAATACACCTTTGATGCGGCTTCATGCAATGCTAGTGAGGTAGAGGGAAACGACCTAACAGATTTGAGGCGGAAAGCAAATCGCAGGTTTTATTTAAGTACCCAACGTTTCCAGCACGTACTTCGAGCAGTTGAACCTAAATGGCTGTTACGATCTATAGTAAACACTCCTTTAGCTTTGCTGTGGCGAAATGCCATAGCACCTACAAACACACCGACTCAAAATTAAAACTACCCTATCAGAAAACCATGGACACTCTGCCAACACTAATACCACAGAGAATCATGTACATCCTCTAAGATTATCTGGGCCAATAAATCTCCTTGCAAATCAACCACCAAGAATAATAATGGGGTCAGAGATAACGTCTACGTAGCAAACAGCATTACTTTTCTACACAAAATTAATTAGCCCCCCCATAAACACCAGCCCAGCTTTAACCGCGAGCCTAAGATGGATTTCGATGTATGATCGAGATAAGCAGAATATTGATCCTACACCACCTTCATGCTGATTTCCCCGGTGTACTGAAAGTCTGGCAGGAGAATGTAGAATCTTCCAGTGAATGGAGCATTAAACATAGCGAAAATAATATCAGTGTGGCACAAAACCCAAGTCATTTCCTACAATCAGCACCACCGATAGGTCGTTTGTAATGTCCCTGTTTTTATGATTAAATGAGGCCTGACTGGGCAGGTTGACCACCCTTAATCAAAGCACCCCCCGTATCATCTTAAAGGCAAATATGACTTCCCTTTTTCCCGCAACCTTCGACGCTTCCTTCAGAACTGAAGAAAATTTGTCTCCGCCATCAGGGTTATGCTTCACTCATGAAGGGAATATTCTCTTAGCAGACGATTTCAATCACCGCATTCAGATTTACGATCCGCAATTCAATCTGATAACCAGCTTTGGCGAAAAAGGCAAGAAACAAGGCCAGCTTCAATATCCCAAAGGCATCGCAGTAGATAAAGAAGGAAATATTTTTGTTGCCGACAGTTGGAACCACCGAATACAAAAATTCGATTCACAGGGCAAACCGCTTCTATCTTTTGGCTCATGTGGTGATGGCAAAGGCGAATTGAACGAACCTTATGAAATCCTCATCGACTCATCAGGAACTTTGATTGTTGTAGAAAGATACAATCACCGGATTCAATTCTTCGATGGTCATGGTAAATCCTTAGGGTGGATAGGACAAAGAGGTACAGTTTTGGAAGAGGAACTAGCGGACAATTATGAAACGCCTTTGAACCAATTGGCCCCACCTCTATTCGAGTTCCCGACCTCCATCGCCACGGACAGTTGTGAAAATTATTTCGTCACAGATAGCGGCAATCACCGCATCCGAAAATTTGATAAAAATTGGCAGGAAATATTAACTTTCGGAGAACAAGGGGAGGAGCCGGGACAGTTTCAATATCCACTTTGTGTTTCGATCGCCGCCAATGATTTATTGTATATCGCCGACCTGAACAATAACCGGATCCAGATATTCACTTCCTTCGGTCAATATTTAAACACAATTGGACACGACGAAACACCTCTGGAAGCACCCTGCTTAACGCTGGTAGATTCTACAGGAAATTTATTTATAGGTTCAACATTTGATACCAAAATATTGAAGTACCAAATTCCGAAAGACACAGAAAGCACTCTGGCAGAAAAATTAGCAACGAGCGAGCCTCTGAATCCAGAATACATTTACTATTTTTCGCTAGTACAAGCAAAAAATGGAAACGACCCTAAATCGTTAGCAGCTCTGGAGCAAACATTAGGCCTGCTCAGCAAAAATTCTGCAGAAAAAAAATCAGAAGTGCCTCTTCATCTCAGCCGACTGGCTTTTGAAGGGAAAGAAATTACCGGATCAAGCATTGATCTTGCAATTCCATTGATCGAAAACCAACTCAACGAATCAAGAAAAAGCATGACAACCGCTTTCGAGTCCTGGCAAGAGGCAGCTCAAAAACTCAATGAGCTTCAGATGCAGGAACAACAGTTAACCCAAAGTGACCCGCAAGGACTGCGCAAGTTCAACAAGGACCTTTACAAATACGAGCAGGAAGACAGAGAAAATTTTCGACAAACCCGTAACACTTTTTATTCCTTTCGAAAAACGACACAACAATTTTACAGTTTCATTTACTACTTGATTGAAAGTGAAATAAATGAAACGCAAATGGAAAGCATAACAAGCCTGCTGGATCGCCAGTGGAATTCTTCGGTAGGTATTATCAATGAATACTTTGACCAGAAAGAAAAATGTGAAGAGTCCATGGTGCAAATTTTGGGAGATGCCGGAGGTGACCAACTCCCCTCTTTTCTCATAAAAAATTATTACAGCAACAGACTCATGGACCTTCTCTTGCATTTGCAATTTCAAATGCGAACCCATTTCCAAGTTTTAAAAGTTCTAGCTCATCAGGCAATCGATACTGAAAAAAATAGAAAGCTTCTTCGTGACCTGACCTCAAGTCCCATTTTCTCCGAGAATGCGACCCGCATAATGATCCGCTTCCATGAACATTGGCAAACAATGGAATTTTTGGAGCCGCAATTCCTGGAAACCCTGGATTCAGTCATGCCTTATTGGGAAAATAAAAACATTTCCATTTTAGAACCCAGCCTCGATGATTTTTCACCGGTCGCTTTTGATTCTGAAAACCTGGATATAGAGCAAACTACCCGAGTCCTGCAATCACAAGCCGCTGAAATTAAATTTGAAAACGGGATATTGCTATGGGGTCCGAATAAATATAATTCTGCTTCTCTTGAAAATCAGAAAAGCGAACTTGTCGCACAATGCCTCGCCGCACTGAAAGCACAATCTATTTTCGAAGAAAAGTCCGGGGAGCTATTGAATCAGTTGGATGATATGGAGCGACAAAGAAGAGATTTGGACGCACAACAAAGACAGGTAGGAACAGAAGACAAAATAACCCCCATTGGCATAAACAACAATATCGCCGTTTTTGAATTCCAGTTGAACCTCATACGTCGGATGATTAAAGGGCTTGATATCAATGAAAATCTCAACCTGCACCGACTGATTGCAGGGGCAGCATTAGCTCAGGTTTTAAATCAACCCCACGATAATGCGCAATTGCTCGATGAACTTGCAATCTATGCAAAAAAGTTAAACAACGACACCGTGGAATTTTCCCGCGAGAGAAAATCAAAATTTTTTGAAATATCAGCTTTGAGGTCGCAGCAAAAACAGCTTGAATCCGCTCATGATATCTCCGAGATTGATGCATCCATAAAAGTGGATGCAGATATTACCCAACTCCAGGCAAATATAGATCGATTAGAGCTGAAACTTAAGAGAAGCATGCGATCAAAAAATTTGCTCGACCTGATTCTAAATTTCACAGAGACAAATATATCTGCTCCAGAGACGCAGCTAGAGCAAGTTTTTTCTATAAGCAAAGTTGGCCCAGAAATCGGATTGCCTTTAATCCCTCAAGGCCTTACCCATAATAGCAAAGGAGACCTTTTGGTAGCCGACTATGAAAACCACCGTATTCATTGCTATTCACCAGAAGGAAAATATAAATTTCATTTTGGAACCTGGGGAAACACCTCAGGATCTTTCAAATATCCGATCGACTTAGCGACCGACAGTCACGACAATATTTATGTCATCGATGAAGGAAATGGAGTGGTTAAAAAATTTGATGCGGAAGGAAATTTCATTCTTCAATTTGAAGAAGGTGTTCTCGGTCATGTGTTTTCGCTTTCAATAGACTCTCAAGGCCAAATTCATATCGCCGATCTCGACAACAACAGGATTACGATCTTCGACTCGAATGGGAAAGCAACTCCCCTCGCTACAGAACAATCAAAAAACCTGCAGGCACCCTGCGGCGTTTTTTGCCTGGAAAATGGAGGAACCCTTGTAGGTGACCGCTCAGAATTCTTATTGAAACATTTTGATGCCTCTGGCAAATTAATCAAACAAGTACCACGGGAAGGTCTGGGTTTCGATGAGATTTATCGTATTGCCTGCGATCCGAAGCATGGAATATTTGCTTCCGATTTCTGGAACAACCAGATCATTCATTTGAACAACAACCTCGAAGTCATTGACATCTATCGCAAACAAGGAAACAGAACCGGAGAACTTGGTAAAACAGCAGGACTTTCTATTCATAATGGTCGATTGGCTGTATCTAACTTTGACGGTAGGAAAGTGCAGGTTTTCAATCTCCCCTCTTAAAAAGCCACTCTCTCATTTTTTAGTGAATATTTTTTATCGGATACCGTCTGGGCTTCGTGCTTGAGCGGTTTTCCTTTTCCACGTCATGCAGAAAACCCTTCTCTGAAAAGTGGTCGTCAAACTTCGCTGCAGATTCGTTAAAAAACTTTCCCGGTCGATAGGTTTTGGCAACCTCCTTCATCAAAAACGGTTCGGATATTTCATCAAAAATTTTCGCACTCTCATGTATCTTTTCTTTAGACCAACGTTCCCCACCATTGGCGATCAATACGGTTGCAACGCGTTCGGCATCCTCGAAACAATAAATATTTGGAAAAACCGACATGAAGGTTTTTGTATCTCGTGGTTTTAAAGAATTCCCCTTGCCATACAAGTTCGAACCCACAATTCCATCGGGTTTTAAAATAGAGCGGATCTCTTTATAAAACTCACAGGTCTTTAAATGGTAGGGAATGGACCCACTTTTGAACGCATCGAGAATAATCCAATCATACGGCTCCTGTCCTTTTCGGTTCTGAATGAACACCCTGCCGTCTTCTTCAAAGATTCGATAACGATTAGATTCACGCAGATAAAAATACTTTTTGGAAACTTCAATTACTTTGGGGTCAATGTCCACAACATCAATGTGCAAACTCGGGAACTGTTCGCTTAGAAAATTGGTGACCGCAGCCCCCCCTAATCCGACCATCAATAACCTGCGCGGCTTGGGGCAAAAAAGTAAAGATGCCATCATCATATTGGAATAGACCAGTGCCAATTGCTTTTGCTGCTCAGTATTCACCCTGCTTTGCAGGAAATAATCGCCATTGCCCTTAAACCAAAGCTCCCGGTAGTCGCCATTTTGAATGACATAAATGTCGTTATACTGGGTACGTTCTCGGGCGAGCACCTTAATTACTGGCTCTTTTGCCTTTTTTTCCAGAAAATTGAACATTTTAAGGATTCCTGTTTTTAACCGATAAGAATTAGAGTTTTAGCCCCAAAAACCTATTTTCATTTTTATTTTATATGCTAAAATAAATTATGGTTTATTAGTAGACCCCAAGAACAGGGGAAACTGTTTCCCAATAAGGGTTTACGGACGCTCACCGCCTTATCATAAAGGAATTTTGTCCATGCCGCAAAACGTTTTAAAACACAAAGTAGGTTTGGAAACTCATGGCCTCAAAAACTTAAAAAAAATCAACTGGAATTTATCCACCCCACAGCTTTACGAACATATCATAGCCAATAAAGAAGGCCAATTGTCGCATCTTGGCCCTGTTTGCGTTACCACAGGTGAACACACAGGTAGAGCACCTAACGACAAGTTTATCGTACAAGAGCCTTCCAGTCAGGAAAATATCTGGTGGGGAAAAGTAAACCGCCCCTTTTCTGTAGAACAATTTGAAGCCCTCTATTCTCGGATTCTTGCCTACTTGCAAGGTAAGGAAGTATATGTTCAAGATTGTTGCGCTGGTTGCGACCCCGAACATCAGACTCATATCCGGGTTATAACGGAGCATGCGTGGCACAGTCTTTTTGCGCGAAATATGTTTATTCAGATACGCGATATGGCAAAGCTGGAAAATCACGACCCCGCATTCACCATCATGCACGTGCCAGACTTCAAAGCTGTACCAGCTATAGATGGAACAAATTCAGAGGTTTTTGTCATTGTTGACTTTGGCAGGCAGTTGGTTCTTATCGGAGGTACCAGCTACGCGGGTGAAATCAAGAAATCCGTTTTCTCCATTTTAAATTACCTGTTGCCACAGAAGCAGTCCGTTTTATCTATGCATTGTTCGGCAAATATTGGCAGCAAAGGCGATTCCTCAATATTTTTTGGTCTTTCTGGAACTGGCAAAACCACGTTGTCCGCCGATCCGAAAAGGAAACTGATCGGTGACGATGAACACGGGTGGAGTGATCGCGGTGTTTTTAATTTTGAAGGCGGTTGTTATGCCAAAGTGATCCGCCTCTCCCAAAAGTCCGAGCCGGAAATTTTTGAATGCACACGTAAATTCGGTACCTTGCTTGAGAACGTGGTTCTGAGCAAAGATGCACGACGGCTGGATTTGGACGATGCCAGCCTGACTGAAAACACGCGTGCCAGCTACCCCATCACCCATATTAACAACGCGGTGCTTGAAGGCATGGGTGGGCATCCTAATAATGTAATCATGCTCACCTGCGATGCTTACGGTGTCATGCCCCCGGTTTCAAAACTGACACCCGAACAAGCCATGTACCATTTCATTTCCGGTTACACCGCCAAGGTTGCGGGCACCGAAAAAGGCATGAGCCGCGAACCAACAGCTATTTTCAGCACCTGTTTTGGTGCGCCCTTCATGTCATTGCACCCTTCGGTTTATGCCGATATGCTCGGGGAAAGAATTGACAAGCATAAAGTCTCCTGCTGGCTCGTCAACACCGGTTGGACGGGAGGAGCTTACGGGGTAGGGAAAAGAATCGAAATCAAATATACCCGCGCTATGATCAAGGCTATTCTCGAAGGTCAACTGGACAATGTTGAAACCGAAACCGATCCGGTGTTCGGGATACAAATCCCTCTGGTTGTTAAAGGCGTACCGAAGGAATACCTGTTTCCCAGAAATACCTGGAAAAATCCGGAAGCGTATGACGAAAAAGCCAATGAACTGGCCAACCAGTTTATTGAAAATTTTAAAGAATATGAGAATAACGTGGATAAGAAAATTCTCGATGCAAGCCCAAAGCCTGTTGCAGGTAAGGGAAAGTCTGCAGGGAAAATTCACGAACTTAGGAAATAGTAATCTCATAAAAATGGTTTCAGCCTTTCCCCGCTCTTGGCTTCCAAGAACGAGGAAAGTTGTCACATCAAATGAGGTTCGTTGATTTTTTTGTAGTGCCGTTCCCCTCAATTACTTATATCGAACAATAAATGGAAGCCATCATTGGATTAACTCTCGGTGACCCTGCTGGGATAGGCCCTGAAATAATTGTCAAAGCGTTTCAGGACGAGCTCTTATCTATAGACAACCGGATTCTGGTAATTGGCGATGCCGAGTTACTTAAAAGAACCGCAAAGCAAATTGCACCGGAAATTCTCATCCATTCGGTAACTTCACCTGAAGAAGGTTGGTACCAGACCTGCACCATAGATGTTCTCGACCTTAACAATGTATCCGAAGCACTTCCCATGGGAAAACCTTCCGCAGAAGGCGGCAAGGCCAGTTACGAAGCCATCCAAAAAGCCGTCGAGCTCGCTCTCAAAGACAAAGTAGCCGCCATCACTACCGGCCCCATCAACAAACAAAGCTTACATTTGGCAGGTCATCCTTTTCCGGGACATACTGAACTATTAGGTCACCTGACAGGCTCTAAAAATTCCACCCTTATGATGGAAGGCAGTTCACTGCGTGTGATATTGGTAACAACACATATTCCTTTGGACCAGGTCAAATCGCAAATCACCGAAGAAAAAGTTTTGCAAAGCATCCGACTAACAAATAACTGGTTGCAGAAATATGTTACAGATATTCCCAACATTGCGGTGGTCGGTCTTAATCCGCATTGCGGCGATGGGGGTATTTTTGGGCTGGAAGAAATCAAGTTCATCCTTCCCGCATTAAAAATTGCTCAGCAGGAAGGCATTCAGGCAAGTGGCCCCTATCCAGCCGATGCCTTGTTTCAAAGAACGGCATACGAAAAATACGATGCGGTCATCTGCATGTATCACGATCAGGGAATGATCCCTGTAAAAATGAACGGCATGGGTGTCAATATAACGATGGGCCTGCCTATTTTGCGAACCTCGGTGGACCATGGCACGGCCTACGATATTGTGGGTCGCAATAAAGCCTCTGCAGAAAACCTTAAACTGGCATTAAAAACTGCGGGCCGGTTGTCGCAATCCACTCTTTCCATGCAATGAGAAAAAGGCCTCTCGGGCAAAACTTTCTTGTCGATTCTGAAATTGCGCACAACATTATCACGTTGGCAAATATACAACCTGATGATCACGTCGTTGAAATCGGACCCGGAAAGGGCGTTCTCACGCAACGACTCATCCCTATAGCCCGTTTCCTGACGGCTATTGAGCTAGACCCAAAACTATGCCGGGAATTGGAAACCCGTTTTTCTGATACCCCTTCTTTCAGAATAATAGAAAACGATGCCGCAAAATTCGACTACGCTTCTCTCGAGCCAGGCTTCAAAGTCGTGTCCAACCTTCCTTACTATGCGGCCACGCATATAATGAAAAAGCTGATTCATTTTGGCAACCGAATTCAGTCCATGACCCTGATGATGCAGAAAGAAGTCGTCGATCGGCTGACAGCGGAACCGTGCAAAAAAGAGTACAGTTCGCTTTCGGTTTATGTGCAGTACCACTGCAAAGTTGAACGCTTGCTGGAAATACCCAACACGGCTTTCTCACCGCGACCCAAAATAGATTCTTCTCTTTTCTCACTGAAACCACTGCCGCAACCCAGCGTGCAAGTTGAAGACCCACAACTTTTTTTTAAAATAGTCAATGCGGCTTTTTTGCACAAACGAAAAATGCTCAAAAACAACCTAAAACCATGGGAAGATAAATTCGAACAAGCCCGACTTGCCGGCATCGACCTTTCCAGACGAGGCGAAACCCTATCCATGTCCGACTTTGCAAATATCGCCAATTACCTTCATTCCAAAAATGAATAATTCAAACAACAAACAGGGAAAAGTAATTCTCGTTGGTGCCGGGCCGGGGGATGCGGGTCTGTTGACCTTGCAGGGGAAACACTGGCTACAAAAAGCCGATGTCGTTCTTTTCGACCATCTGGTCAACGAAGACCTGTTACGTTTTACGCAAAAAGAAACAGAAATTATCTACGTTGGCAAAAAAGAAGGTGTTGCCAGTCTCAAACAGGAAAAAATTAACGCTCTGCTTGTTGAAAAATCCAAAGAAGGAAAAGTTGTTGTACGACTTAAAGGCGGAGACCCTTTTATTTTTGGCCGTGGCGGTGAAGAAATTCAAGCCGTCAGCAAGCTACAAATTCCCTTCCTCATTGTTCCCGGTGTCACATCGGTAACCGGGGTTGCGGCCTATGCTGGCATTCCTTTGACTCATCGGCATCTTTCTTCCACCCTTTCCATTATCACAGGAAGTAATGAAATAAATCAGGACGACATCCATATCGACTGGAAAAAAATAGCTTCCCGATCCGGCACCCTCGTGTTCTTGATGGGCGCGCGCAAACTGGTTTTGATCGTGGAAAAACTAATGAAGTTTGGTAAAAGCCCAGAAACACCCATTGCCGTTATTCAATGGGGAAGCACCGCGCGCCAGAAAACCTGGAAAGGAACTCTCTCTACCATTGTAGAAATCGCTTCCAAAGAAAAAATCTCACCACCCGCCCTCACCATCATCGGTGAAGTCGTCAATCTCAAACCCGATATAGAATGGTATGAACACTTACCCCTTTTCGGTAAAACCATTGTGGTAACCCGTAAGGGAGACCAGGCCGAAAGCATGATCGATCGGTTGCGGGAATTGGGCGCAGAACCTTTTTTCTTCCCGGTCATCGAAACGATTGCACCCGATGACTGGGCACCACTTGATGACGCATTGAATAACCTTTCTCGTTACGATGGTCTCATTTTTACCAGCGTTAACGGAGTCCGTTTTTTTTCACAACGTCTCAAAGAAATCCAACAAGACATCCGCAATTTAAAAGGCGTACGAGTCTTTACCATTGGACCGAAAACAGCCGAAGCGGTGCATGATCTGGGAGTTTGCGTCGATGTCGTTCCTGAAGATTTTGTCGCCGAGTCTCTAATAGAAAGTATTGGCAAAGAAAACATTTATGGGAAACGTTTCCTCATTCCCCGCGCTACCGTTGCCCGCGAAGTTCTCCCTGAAAAACTTCGAGAAATGGGAGCAGAAGTGGATGTCGCTCCTGCTTACCAAACCGTTTTACCGAGAAGCAAATCCGATGCTCTGGCAAAAAGACTGCACTCAGAGAATATCGATGTACTGACATTCACCTCGTCGTCCACCGTCAAAAATTTTCTCGCCTTAACCGGAGAAGCTCTCTTACCGAAAATTAAGAAAACCCGCATCGCTTGCATTGGCCCCGTCACCGCAAAAACTGCAGAAGAGGCCGGATTGAAGGTCGATATCCTTCCTCAGGAATATACGGTCTCATCCTTACTCGATGCCATTGAGAACTACTATAAGTCTTAAATTCCTTCTTTTTTACTGACAGTTACCGTATAATTTAGATATGTAAAATACTCCACAACGCAAATGGCGAGGATGCCAAAATGTCACCCATAAGATCTATTCGAGTCAGTCATATCGTTTTAACCACAGAAGAACTGGCAAATGTTCTGCTCGATCATTTTAAAGATGATGAGTACAAGGACAAAGAAATGCTGTTTAAGATGTTTGCAAAAATGGCTAAAAAATACAGTGCCTGCGGCACTCGAAACAAAGGCGGCGATTTAGGCTTTATCGAATTCAATACCTCCGCGCCTGAACTTGAAAAAGCCGCAATGGAAACCCCTGTGGGAGAAGTACGCGGCCCCATAAAAAGTAAATTCGGATACCATATTTTTGTAGTAACCGAAGAAGAGGCAATGGGTGATCTAGGTGTTGATGGACTCTCACTACCTGCTGGTGCCGGCCCCGGAACGCTTTAGTTTCTCGTCATGCAACTCAAAGGTATTCATCATATTGCTCTCAATGTAAAGGATCTCGATCGAGCCGAAAGGTTCTACATCGACATATTGGGATTCCAAGTAACACATCGATTTTCCAAAGGACTGCGGCATCTTATGCTGGAAACCGGAAACGCCGCCATCGCCCTTTTTGAAGCTCCTGAACTGGAAGTGAAAGAAGCCATGAACATTCTAAGCGAAGAAGGCTATCTACACCTTGCCTTCGAAGCTAACCCAACTGACTTTGAAAATATCGTCAAAGAACTTCAATCTAAAAATATCCATATAGGTAACGGCCCGGTTAAGCGAGGCAATGGAGAGTCCATCTACTTCAATGATCCCGATGACAACCATCTGGAAATCCATTGCGACATTCCCAATGACTGAATCCATCCTAGAAAAATCAATTGCAGGGCAACGCCTTGAAGCTTCTGAAGCGGTTAAACTGTTCAGCACAAAAGATATTTTATTGCTGGGAAACGTGGCATCGCGACTGACTCGAAAAAAAATCAAAAAAGATAAAACGGTAACCTATATCGTTGATCGCAATATCAACTACACTAACATCTGCGTCACCGACTGTTCCTTCTGTGCTTTTTACCGAAAAGAGCCTGACAAAGATGCATACGTCCTGCCTTTTGAAACCATTGCAAAAAAAATTGAAGAAACCCTGGCACTTGGTGGACAACAGATTTTGCTTCAGGGTGGGCATAATAACAATCTCAAAATTGATTATTTTGAAGATCTGTTTAAAAATATCAAAGCAAAATATAATATTCATCTCCATGCGCTCTCACCTTCCGAGATACTGCATACCAGCCGGATATCTAAAATATCTCTGAATGAAACTTTAAAAAGAATGAAGGCCGCGGGGCTAGACTCCATACCCGGCGGCGGCGCAGAAATTCTCGTGGATCGGGTACGGCAAATCATCAGTCCAAAAAAATGCAACAGTGACGAGTGGCTGGAAGTAATGGAGCAGGCGCATCAAATGGATATCCCCACTACCGCTACCATGATGTTCGGTCATGTGGAAACCTTAGAAGAGCGAATTGAACACCTCAATCGGCTCCGTCAATTGCAGGATAAAACAGGAGGCTTCACCGCTTTTATTGCATGGGGGTTTCAACCGGGGAACACCGAGCTACAAGGACAAACAGGAATAAAAACAGCCGTTAGCGGATTCGATTATTTAAAGACTCTGGCTATCAGCAGAATTTTTCTCGACAACTTCGATAATTTGCAATCCTCATGGGTAACACAAGGACCTAAAATTGGTCAGGTTTCTCTTTACTATGGAGCCAACGATATGGGAAGTACAATGATGGAAGAAAATGTAGTGGCCGCCGCAGGCACTGTCTATTGCCTCGACGAAGAAGAAATTAAAAGGCTCATCACCGATGGCGGCTTCACCCCTCAACGCCGCAATATGCAATACCAACCGGTAGATTGATTTCAGATAGAAAAAGAAAACCCCCGCTCCTTTTCAATAAAGGAAGATGGGGGTTTTTAAAATTACATAGTCGATCTGCTTAATATAATTACAGGGCGCGACGACCTAACAATGATTGCACCGAAGCCTTATCGTTACCTTTGGCAAGCATGAAATCTGTAAAAGACTGCCGCAATGAATGCGGAGTCACTTCCTTATCAACTCCCGAAGTTTGCAGAGCGGCCTTGAAAAACTTGGTCACACTTCGAGTGGTCAAATTTCCACCTCGCTCACTTGGGAAAAGATAATCATCCGGCCCCTTATTGCCAATCTGTCTTTGCAAAGCATTTTTAAGTCCCGCAGAAAAAATGGTTGCACGCGCACCCAACTTGCCGATTCCCGGTACAAATACTTTGAGTTTTTCTAGATTCAAATGCTGAACCTTTACCGCAACCAACTCAGAGACCCGGAGTCCCGCTGTATAAGCCAATTCAATCATCAGTCTATGCTTCAGGTTTTCAGCAGAAGTCGCGATCCTTTTAACTTCACTGATAGTAAGCACTACTGGCTTTAATTTTTTCTTACCTGGTCTTTTGAATCCTTCCAAAACCAGATCCTGATTGTAAACCGCCTTATGAAAATAACTTAGCGCGTTGTATGCCTGATCCACTGTAGACCGCGACTTACCCTGAGTAATAAGGTCAGCTAGGTATTGGCGAATTTCTACATCCGTGACATCACGCGGATTCGTTAATTTTTTGTTGCTAACAAAATTTCGCAATTGTCCGAGATAAGCTTTGATCGTCTGTGGACTGTAAGCGCGTTGTTCCAGATTGCCCTGAATTGCACTGAACAATCGAGATATTGATAAGGGGTGAGTGGCGACACTGTTCATGATGGGTTCTCCTACGAAAACGTTGGGGATTGAAGATTCTATGGGATAAGAAATATATTTTTAGAATTTGAGTTAATTAATTGATTGTTAGACACCTTTTTCCCAAGCATAACGGAACACCCTATTACGCTATCTAAAAGCCAAGATAATCAATAATTCACAAAACGTCAAGATAAAAGGCTAAAAAAATCAGTAGTTTAG
>ENA-OREN01001900-OREN01001900.1-marine-metagenome-genome-assembly--contig:-NODE-1900-length-22793-cov-4.215663_pt1 | contig 22793 bp, 23 predicted proteins | sample MGYA00248624_ERZ508555 | MGnify/ENA primary metagenome ERZ508555 (study PRJEB26222, sample SAMN06267773) | marine metagenome | isolation source: Saanich Inlet, British Columbia, Canada | place...
AACATAATTTTTTGTTTATCTTTTATTGCTGAAATTAATGCATTCATTGAGTTTATTTATATATAAAAAATATAGCTATGGCTACATTATAATGCTATAGATATATTTTAAATTATTAATATTTCAAGAAATGTCATTTAAAAAAGTAAGAGATGCTCACAAAACTGAGAATACAGAGGATTACCTTGAAATTATTGCTGATCTATTAAATACTAAGGGTGAGGCAAGAATTGTTGATATTGCGAGTAAATTAGATATTGCCCAAGCAACTGCAAATAAAACTATTCAAAGATTGCAAAATCAAGGATTTGTAAAAAAAGAACCCTACAGATCAATTTTTCTTACACTTAAGGGTCAAGAGATGGCTAGTGTTTCTAAAAAGAGACATATTATAGTTTTAACTTTTCTAAAAAATCTTGGTCTAGATGCTAGAACAGCAGAGGCTGACGCTGAAGGTTTAGAGCATCACGTAAGTAATAAAACATTAAAAAAAATGGAACAATTTAATAAAAAAAATTAAATTTTTTTTAAAACGACTAATCTTATTTTTATTTTATCTGAAAAAGAAGAATTTTGTGGCAAATAATTCAATGGTCTAGACTTATACACAAGATGAAAAGATTTATTGAATTTACTGACTATTAAATCAAAATTTTGTTTCTCCCATAAGTCAATCCTATGTGTAAATATAAAAATTCCATTTTTTTTAAATAATCAAATATTAAAGAGAACAATATTTTTGGTTTTTTACAATATGTCATAGAGCCTATCATACTTACTGAATCATATTTTTTTGTAATATTAATTTTTTTCTCAAAACTTTGTTTAAATAACTTTCTATAAAGTTTCTTTTTTTTGACAATTTTAAGACTTTGGGAAGATATATCACAACCATCTATAGTTATATTTGGATAGTTTTTTTTAAGTTTAACAGTAAACATACCTGTTCCACAGGCTAAGTCTAAATTAGAGTTAATATCTTCTCTCAATAAAGACATAACATTAACTGCCTTTAAAGGCGCTTTATAGTTCCATTTTGTTAATGTTTGATCATAATTTGAAGCCCAATCATCGTAATATTTTTCTGTTAAAGCCTCATTGCCAATACCATCCACTAATGATTTAACTTTAGTCATTTAAGATAGCTGGTATTTTATTTCGAGCAAGTTCAACTTCTTCTAAATTAATGTTTGTATTAAGGATTTTAGGCTTTGTCTTTGCCTTTGCTATTATTTTACCCCAAGGATTTACTAATAATGAATGTCCGTAAGTTTTTCTATTTGTATGGTGAGTTCCGCACATATCTGTTGCCACAAGAAACAAACTATTTTCTATAGCTCTTGACCTTAACATCACCTCCCAATGAGCTTTTCCAGAGGGAACCGTAAATGCTGCTGGCATCAAAATAATTTGAGCCCCTTTTTTAGCTATTTTTCTAAATAAATTTGGAAATCTTAAATCATAACAAATTGTAAAACCTATTTTTATTTTATCTATATTTAATAGAACTATATTACTTCCCGCTTGAAACGTATCTGACTCTCGATGAGTTTCTTTTTTATTAATATTAACATCAAACATATGGATTTTATCATATTTTTTTACAATCTTACCTTTGGTATTGATGAAATATGATCTATTAACTAACTTCTTTTTATTTTTTACCTTGAGAAGAAGTGACCCTATATTAATGTTAACATTATTTTCTTTTGCGTGTAACTTTGCCATGTTTATTATAGGGCAATCATTTTCAAAAGTTGTATTTTTTCTTAAATAATTAAGATCATTTGTTATAATATTTGAACATTCTGGAGTGCAAATCAAATTAGACTTAAATTTTTTGGTTTTCTCAAAATATTTTTTTAGCAGTTCAGCATTTTTAAAAGGTGTTGATTTAGCTTCGAATTGAATTTGTGAAATTTTTATTGTTTTCATTATTTAAATTTATTATTTATTTTTTTATCTTAACATAATAAAATGAATATAAATAAATGAAAAAACTATTATTACTTATCTGTGTCTGTATTTTTTCTCTAAAAATACATGCCTACACACTTCAAAAATCTAACATAGACTTAAGCTATCCATGGGGTATGACCTGGGTAGACTCAACTAAATTACTAATTACTGAAAAAAAAAATGCGCAAATAATTTTATTTGACACATCAAATAATACATCCAAAATTATATCTCACAAAATACCAGTGGCCTCATGGGGCCAGGGAGGTTTGTTGGATATTATTTCTGAAGGTGAGAATGTCTGGGTCACATGCTCAATAATGAAGAATAAACTTCTCACTACAGCAGTTTATAAATCAACACTAAATAACAATTCCTTAATTGACTCCGAGTTAATATTTGAAGCAACGCCCTATATTAATAATGCTAAACATTTTGGATCACGAATAACAATTAAAGATGATTTTTTATATGTAAGTATTGGTGAGAGAGGAAAGGGAATGATTTCTCAAGACCCATCTAATACTGTTGGAAGCATAGTGAGAATACACAAAGATGGAAAAATACCATTAGATAATCCTTTTGTCACTAATAGTGACTGGTCAAAAGAAGTATATCAAATAGGTGTTCGCAATCCTCAAGGAATGGATTTAGATCCCTTAACTAATGATATCTTTATATCCAACCATGGACCTAAGGGTGGAGATTTTATTGGAAAGGTCATCAAAGGTACAAATTATGGATGGAAAAGAGTTGGCTGGGGTGGAAGTAATTATTCTGGAACAAAAATAGGCGATGGAAATGCATGGGAGCCTGGACTGCTTACGCCAGATCATATTTGGGTGCCATCAATAGGAGTTGGAGGAATAAAGTTCTATACAGGTGATTTATTTCCTGAACTCAAAAATACACTACTCATTGGCTCACTTAAATTTCAATATCTCTCCTACCTTCCTAGAAATGAAAAAGGATTTGGTGAAGAACAACTAATCTTTAAAAACAAAATAGGAAGAATTAGAGATATTGAAGTAAATTCTAAAGGGGAAATATTTTTAATTGCAGATGAAAATAATACAACTTTATATAAATTAACCCCTTAATTAACTCTAAATTTTCTTAAAAAAATATTACCCGCAAAAAAAACTATAGTACATAAGGCGTACATATTAATAGTTAATGAATAAGTTTCTGCAATAAATCCAATTATGGCGGGAGCAAATAATAAAGCTGAAAAACCCATTGTTATCAAATTAGTAACAGTTGTTGGAATACTCTCAGATGAATGCTTAACTGCTTGACGTATAATTATTGGTACTAAATTAGCAGTTAAGAAACCATAAAAAAAGAAAGTGATAAGTATAAAATAAAAATTACCAATTATGATTGAAGAAAATAATATTAAAGAACCAAAAATAACAAAATAACACCCAACTATTTTTTCTGAAAATAAATTAATTAATTGATTTGAGAATAAGTTAGCAAAGATTCCACCACAACTTAAACAAATTAGTCCTAAGCTAGCTAAATAAAGAGGAGCATTAAGTTCTTTAGTAAACCATAAAGCTGACCAATCTATAATAATACCATTGGAACCAAATATTACAAAAAGTAGGAACCCAAAAAGCAAAACATTCTTCTCAGGTATTTTTAATTTCTCCCCCTCACCTTTAAAGTCTAGATCTTTGGGAAGTCCATTCATATAAATTATCAAAGACACAATCATTGAAAGAAAAAATAAAATTAAAAAAACAAAGGTTGGACTCATGGTATTTCCTAAAATAAAACCAGCCAATATACCTCCTATAAAAATTCCTATGTTAAAGCCCATGGCATAATATGGGCTAATAATTTTACCTGAATGTCTCTCTATCAATTGTGCGTGAATACCACCGATAGGACCCGACGAACCCCACCCAATTCCCGCAGGAATATGAGCAAGAAGAAGAATTAAATAAGTAGGTGCTGATACTAAAATAATATTAGAAAATGAAATAATAACCAGACCAATTGTCATTATTTTTTTTGTCCCAAACTTTGGTACTAATATTCTTCCTGCAATTTGATTTGAAATAAGAAAAGATACACCAAATGAAAGTATAGCAAAACCAAGATCAGACTCATCGATCTGTAATCTTTCCATATTCCATGGAATTAAACCAAAGTAGCAACCGACGATAAGCATGGGATATGAAGAGCACAAAATTACGGCAAAGGTAGCCCTCCTAAATGTTTTTTGATCCATTAAGTGTTGTCTACCAGCGAGGATGTATATCTGTTTTTAAATGTGTATTATAAATATCTTCAATTTTCTTCATCAAATCATGAATATCAGGTAATGATGATGCAGAAATATTCTTCAGAACTTGATCAGAATTTTTTGCCCCAGGTATTATGACACTCACAGCCTCATGCATCAAAATCCATTTAAGAGCTAATTGTGATAAAGAGAAACCCTCGGGTGTTATTGATTTTAACTCCTCAACAACTTTAAGAGCTTTATTGAAATCAACCCCTGAAAAAGTTTCACCTACATCAAAAGCATCACCCTTAATATTATAATTGCGGTGATCATTTTCTGGAAAAGAAGAGTCTGTATTCATTTTTCCAGTTAGCAATCCACTCGCAAGGGGCACTCTTACTATAATGGCTATGTTTTTTTCCTTCGCCATTTTAAAAAATTCTTCAGCTGGTTTTAATCTCAACATATTAAATATAATTTGAACACTTTTTGTATGAGGTCGCTGAATACATGCAATAGCTTCTTCAACAGTCTGAACGCTAAAACCATAATGTTGTATCTTACCTTTTGCTACTAAGTTATCTAACATTTCATATGTTAAATCATGAGAATACACTTCTGTTGGCGGACAATGCATTTGAAGAAGGTCGATAGTTTCAATACTTAAATTAGTTAATGATCTATCAACAAATGACTCCATTAACTCTTTATCATAATATCCTTGTGCTTCGTGTGGGAAAATTCTTCGACCTGCTTTTGTAGCAACATATATTCGCTCAGAAGTTGAATTGATAAACTCACCAACAAACTTCTCACTTCGACCATCACCATATACATCAGCCGTATCAAAAAAATTAACACCGTTGTCAAAAGAAGTTTTTAATATATTTTTAGCGTTTTCTTCAGAAACGTCACCCCAATCTGCGCCCATAGCCCAACAACCAAGACTGATTTCACTAACATCCCATCCAATATTACCAAATTTTCTTTTTTTCATTAGCTTATACTTATTTCCTCTGTACACATAGTTCCATCTTCAGCTACAATACCGGCACCGCCAAAAGCAAGTGGGTTATTTGTATCATCTGCCTCAATTATTAACTTACCATCTAAATAACCTTTAATATTATTATTATCAACTTGAAGAGTTAAATTATAATCAGTAAAAAATTCAAAATTAAAATCAACTTCCTTCAATGTTTCTAATTCATAATACATTTTTGCTATTCGTAACTTATTTTCTGCAGTCACTTCAAGAGCATAATACCTCTTAAGACCTTGAACTCTTGCAATTACACCCCCAGACTTAACTAAGTGAAAATTTAACTTTGAAGAAACAGAATAATTTTTCCATTTATCATTTCCTGTGAAAACTACGCCTCTTCCAATATTTTGGGTTATTCTAAATGACTCTTTCCATCTGGACTCCCATTTATCTATTGCTTGAACAAAGTTGTTTTTCCACATATGTCCATAAAATGGAGTATCATGAGAAACTCCTCTTTTAGGGTTTGCTATATGCTCTGGCTTTTTAAAAGTTATTTTTGGTTCACCAGAAATATCTAGGTAGTTAATTAATAATTTACCAGATGATTTTTCTGAAGAAGAAATAGAAATACCTATTTGAGCAATAGGGTTAGAGCCTGTATCAGGTACATCCCATTCAATCTCTTTACTCTCTTTATTTTGAAAAAAGAAATCATCAGAATTTATTTTAATTAATTTATCGTTTTCTCCCCAATACTTAACAAACAAATTTATATTAATAGCTTTATTCGAATTTGAAATTAATTGAGTTTTAATTTTTTGACCTGAATAAACTATAGGGCAAGATATAAAATCATAATGAAAAAATCTTTCCCTTGCCAAACCATTAAGATTAGTCAAATCCTCAGGGAAGAAAGTGTCAACATAACATTCACTAGAAAGGCCAGTAGATAAATCATTAAACTCTATCTGAAGAGCACGCTCCCCAATATCCGATTCATATTCAGTGTTTGATATAAAAGTTGAAGGATTATTGTCATCTAAATCATTTACTTTCCATGATTGAGTCGACTCTGGAAGGTTGAAATGATACCTAGCACCATTCTTAACTATTAAATCCCCTTGCCCCTCTAAGTTTCTTGCAGTGTTAATAATCTTATATGACTCTGTAAGCGCATCAGTTATTGTTTCACCACCAATTGCTGTTGGGCAATAAATGGTATCATTGATAGGTGATAAAAAATCTGGACCAGTTTTAAGGCCTTCTAAACCATTCTTGATCCCTAAGATGCACCCTACATTACCTGAATTACAATCAGTATCCCAACCAGCTGTATTCACAATCATCAAAGTTTTTTGAAAATCATCATCTCCAAATAATAATGACATAATGATAAGTGCGTGATTTGGAACCATATGACAATTACCTAAGTATTTATCGTACCCATATTTACCGGCAATTTTTTCTCTAGCTTGTTCCCAATCAATATTGCCACCACTCCAATCTTGGATATCAGAAATTAATTTAAAAATTATTGAGTCTTTTGGAATAAATCTTTTTGATTCGTTTATAATCTTGCTTATGTCTTTTTCAACAAAGGCTAGAGCTTCCATGGCTGCAATCATTTGCGCTCCATATACTGCCTCACCATCATGACTAACACTTCCTGCTTCTTTTGCTAATCTAACAGCCTGCTCAGGATTACCTGGGGATACTAAAGCCCATCCATCGATAAATATTTGTGCACCAATTTGCTCCGCTATTGTTTTTCCATTCATAGCGATTGAACCACTTTCAGGCGCATGAATACCTTGTTTTAAATTTTGATAAGCCGTATCCTCTGTAGAGTTTCCTTTACCGCCCCACCAGAGAATAGTTCTATCTTCAATTAAATTATTTAACCAAGTTTGACCAATCTGTTTTGCTGTAATATTTTTGTCATAATTAAAGTCACGAAGAGCTCTTAAAAAAGTAAAGGTGCCTGTTATATCATCATCCGTAACACATATAGGTTGCTTAAGTTTGTCATTAACATAATAATTTATTGGACCTAACTCCTGCATTATTCTCTCATAAGTCCAACCTTCAAAAGGTCTTCCTAAATAAACACCAATAATTTTTCCTAAAACGCCAGCATATACTTGTTCTTCATATTGTTTATCTAATTTCATATTAACCTACCCTTTCGAAGCTCCACTTGTTAGTCCAGCAATAAATCTTCTTTGAAAAAACATAAATAAGATAACAATTGGTGCCATCATCATTACTGCGGAAGCATTTACTAATCCCCAGTTATTTTCAAATCTACTTTGGAAAGCAAATAGAATTGTTGCTATTGGTTTTTTTGAATCATCATGAACAAAAGTTAACGCAAATAAAAATTCATTCCACACAGCCAAACCTACTACTAAACCTGTTGTTAAAAATACTGGCCATGAGATTGGTAATGCTATCCTATAAAAAAGTTGTAACGTATTTGCTCCATCAATTTTTGCTGCATCAAATAATTCATCTGGTAATTGAATCATGTATGAGCGAATTAAAAAAGTTGCAAAAGGAGCATTAAGTCCTGCGTAAATAATTATTAATCCAAGATGAGTATTCATTAAACCTAATTCTTTCCACATTAGGAAGAGGGGTAAAATGAACATTTGTGCAGGAATTGATACTCCGACCAATAAATAGACTAGAAAGGCATTTGATCCACGAGGATACAGTTTTGCTAAGCTAAATCCTGCTAATCCTGAAACGGTCAAATTTAAAATTAGAGTACCAATTACTAATTTTGAAGAATTTAAAAAAATTTGCGCATATTCTCCCATTATCCAAGCATCTACAAAATTTGCCAATCTTATAGTAATTGGAAAACCAAATGGGTTTATTCCAAATTCTTCTTGAGGCTTAATTGAGTTAAAAAAAAGCAACATGATTGGCAAAATACAAGTTAAAGCTAAAATTGTTAAAATAGTGTAATTTGATACTAGTTCTCTTTTTCTATATTTAGCTACAATCATATTTCCCACCCAAGTTTTCTCAGTACTCCAAAAATACTGACAATAAAAATTGTATATATGAACATTAATGTTCCAATTGCTGATGAATATCCAACATTAAACCTATCAAAAGCTTGCGAATATAAATTAGTAGCCAAAACTTCTGAAGAGTAAGCTGGGCCTCCTTGAGTTAAAATCCAAACATAATCAAATGTTGGTATAGACCAAATAATAATGATCATTATGGAAAAAATAAATATCGGTCGTATTAAAGGTAAGGTAACAAATCTAAATTTTTGAAATTTTGTTGCGCCCTCTATATCTGCCGCCTCATATAAACTGTTATCAACTTGATACATTCCTGTTATGTAAATAACGACCAAAAATCCCCAAAAATGCCAGCCATCTACAAAAGCAACAGCATACAGTGAAGTTTCTTTCATAGTAAAAGGGGAAACCGCCGGTATCAAATCTATTCCCTTACTATTGAGCCATGCAGGTAGTCCATAAAGAGGATGAAAAATATATTTCCAAATTTGACAACTAATTATACTTGCTAACATGTAAGGAAAGAAAAAACATAATCGAAAAAGCATTTGTCCTTTTGTGATACCTGTCAGTAAATAAGCACAAGTTAATGCCAATGCAATTGGAACGGTTAAAAATAAACAAGTCCAAACAATATTATGCCAAACAGCTTTTTTAAAATAACGATCATCAAATAATTCGTAAAAATTTTCAAATCCAACATAATTGATTTTTCCAAAACCATTCCAATCAGTTAGGCATAAAGCAAGACTTAATAGAGATGGTAATGCTACCACCATAAAGTGAACAGCTAAAACAGGTAAGATAAAATACCATGCTATAGAATTTTTACTAAAAAATATGCTCATTCTTGGAAATATATATAGCGAGGCATTAGCCTCGCTATTATTAAGTTAATTTATCTTGCGCCAACAGGAAGAAGCTCTCCTTTTTTACGAGCTTTATCCCACATTTTTTGGTGATCGTACATGTAGTCTTCTACAGATATATCACCAGCCCAGACTACTTCCATATCTTTCCAAATATGTACGCCTGGATCAGCTGGCCAAAAAGTCCATGTGGTGTATCCGTAGTCTCCTTTTCCAGTAGCTTCGGCAAATTCAACAAGATATCTTTTTACCTGAGGGCTAACATCTTCTCTGATATCATCTGCTGAAAAATACAATGGAACAACAAACTCTCCAAAATTAAAATCTGCAGCCATATCAAGTACAACTTTTTTATTACTAAATATAAAATCGAAAACTTTAGCAGCAGCATCTGGATTTGCTGAAGATGCGTTTATTGACATTGTAGTTCCTAAAGCAAGCAAATATGCTGGATCAGCACCACCATCTCTCAACACTGGGAAAGGAGCCCAATCCCATTCATCTGAAGAGTCAGCAAAACCTGCAGCTGTAGCTCCAAATGTCCAGGTACCAATTGTCATCATTGCAGCTCCTCTTGAAGCAAACATTGCATGAAAATCATCCCAGCCCAAAGCATAATAATTTTCTAAACTGCCAGACCAGTACCCATCATCAACCATATGTTTTCTAAGAAGTTCTACAGCACCAGTAAATTCAGGATCTGTCCAATCTTTTTCACCAATAAGAGCTTTATAAACATTATCAGGTCCTGCATAACTATTGAGATACATACCGACTAAATGTTCATGCGTTGGCTGCCAACCAGTAGAACCATAAGCAAAAACATTCATACCAGCAGCTTTAATTTTACTAGCAACATCCTCGTACTCACTAAGAGTAGTAGGAACACTCCAACCATTTTCTTCAAATAATGTTTTGTTATACAACATAATCATTGATTCAAATGTTTTTGGCGCTGAATAAAACTCACCATTAAATACTCCTGCTTGGTAAGACCAAGGTAAAAGCTTGTCTTCCCATCCATATTGACCTGAATATCCTTCCATAGACTGTAGAAGTCCAGCTTCTTGATATTCTTTTACGTATGATGGGCCTGGAGTTTCAACAATATCTGGTCCTTCACCAGAAAGCATTGCCGTTCTCAAGATATCATTTAATCCTTCTTTGAATTCAATAACAAGCTCAATCTCATTTTGTGAAGCATTGAATGCATCCACGAGTTTTGCTTGAAACACAGGGTCTCTATCTGCATTAGCTTCTGCCCACCAAGTTACTGTTGTCTTTGCATAGGTGTTAAAAGAAACTATCGAAAAAATAGTAGTAATAAATACTATAAATAATTTTTTCATTTTTTTTCCTCCATTTATATATTAAGTTTAATTCCATATTTGAAAATGATTCAAGTAAGTTAATTAACTTATTATAATAAGTTATTGATAATAATTTGATACTTTTAGAGGTTTAATTGTAGTTTCTTGGTCAATTAATACCAACTTATTTGATTTATCATACATATTCCAAGTATTTAAAATTGCTGGATAATCTTTTGTTATTTTAAATAGATCTGCATCATTATTGCTTAAAGTAATTGCAGATAGTTCTTGATCACTTCGACTAATTTTAACTTTAAATTGGTTTATGAGAACTTCTAGCAAATTTTTATCTTTAAATATTTTTTTATTTACATTATCGCCTATTATTTCAAGTGGTATGTAAGATCTACTAATTAAATATAATTCATTATTTTTCATTCGCCTTAATCTTTTAATATAATAAAGTGATGAAGAATTTTTAAATTTTTTTATTAAATTGTTTTTAACTACCTCAACATCAATAAGTTTGTAGTCTGCATTTAACGTTACTGAAAAATCTTTAATCTCCGAACGATTATTGTTTTGTAAAAGTCTATCAAGTATTAGTGTCGCCTTACCTCTACTTCTTAGAATTCTACCTTCATTTTCCAAAATATTTAAAACGTTCCTTATGGTAAGTCTGCTCACACCGAACAATTTAATTAGTTCGTTTTCGGATTTCATCTTTGAACCTACAGGCCATACGTCAGTTAAAATAAATTTAACAATTTGATCATAAATTGTTTTATATTTTGGAGTACCCATGATTAAGATAACTTATTATAATAAGATTATAATGAATAAAAACATATAAAATTAGAATTTTTTACTATAATTGAGCAATAATAATGAATAATCTTTTAAAAATTTGGGCTGAAAACAAACCTGTTATTAATTCATGGCTTTCAATTCCTAATTCTTTTACAGCAGAGGCATTTGGTAAAATGGGCTGGGATGCTATAACAATTGATATGCAGCACGGTCAAAGTGATTATTCTTCTAGTATACCCATGTTACAAGCTTTATCTTCCAGTTCATCAACCCCAATGGTTAGAGTTCCCTGGTATGAACCGGGAATAATAATGAGAATGTTAGATCTAGGTGTTTTAGGAATTATAGCACCAATGATAAACACAAAGGAAGATTGTGAAAAATTTGTTTCTTATTGCTACTACCCTCCAATAGGACAAAGAAGTTTTGGTCCAATGCGCGCTCAATTAATTCATGGATCTAATTACTTTGAAAAAGCCAATGAAAATGTTTTAAGTTTTGCAATGATAGAAACACAACAAGCAGTAGATAACTTGGATGATATTCTTTCTGTCCCAAATTTAACTGGGGTCTACATTGGTCCGGCAGATATGAGCTCTTCTTACGGCATGAAGCCAAAATTTGATGTTAAAGAAGATCCTGTTTTTTCAAATATTAAATTAATAGCAAAAAAAGCAAATGAGTATGGAAAAATAGCAGGTATTCATAATGGCACCACTCAATATGCTAAAGAAATGATAGATTTAGGTTTTAAGCTAGTTACAATTTCATCTGACTTTAGATCAATGTCAGCTCATGCTCAATCAGTAATTGATGACATGAAAGAGAAAACTAAAGATACCAATCAAAGTGAAGCTTATTAATCTTTAGTGTCTTTTCTAAAAAAAGGAATCAAAAATACAAGACAAGCTATAAGAAAGAAAAAACTTCCAAACATTGCCCAAAAACTTCCAATACTTGAAATTATAAAACCTATGGCTGATACGATAAAAAGTATCCAGCCAATTAAATTAAATTTTCTATTACTCATCTTCTTTTTTAATTGCCTCTTCCATTTCTAATAGCTCCAACCATCTAGCTTCTTTCTTAATCAAATCTGCTTCTAGGAAACTTAATTTTTCAGTGATTTCTTCAAATCTATCACTATTGCTAATATATAGATTTGAGTCTTTCAACTCATTTTTTATAGATGATATTTCTTCTTCAATTGATTTTATTTCCTGAGGAATAATTTCTAATTCAAATTTAAATTTAAAAGATAATTTATCTATTTTTTTTACTTTATTAGTAACTTCTTTTTTCTTTACAGTTTTATTAATTACCAAATTACCTGATTGATGATTTAGAAAATCACTATATCCACCTAAAAACATAGCTATTTTACCGTCACCCTCAAAAGATAAAATTTTATTTACTGTTTGATCTAAAAAATCCCTATCATGGGAAACTATTAAAAGTGTACCTTTATAGTTTGAGAGCATTTCAGTGAGTAAATCCATTGTCTCTAGATCTAAGTCGTTAGTTGGCTCATCTAATATAAGTCCAGTTTTAGGGTTTGCCAAAACTTTTGAAAGCAACAATCTATTTTGCTGCCCTCCCGATAAAGATAAGATAGTATCGTTTACTCTCTTGGGATCAAATTGAAAATCTTTTAAATAACTGCAAACATGTCTTTCTTTTCCTTGTACTGATAAATAATCACCTCCATTTGGAACTAATATTTCTTTTAGAGATTTGTTTGTATTCAAATCATTCCTTAATTGATCAAAATATGAAAATTCCAAATTTTTTTTTAATTTTATAGATCCACTTAAAGCCTCAAGCTCCCCTATTAAGGTTTTCAAAAAAGTTGTTTTACCTGTTCCATTTTTGCCAAGTAATCCGATGCGATCACCTTTTGTAATCTTGACAGAAATATCCTTTAGTATTTTGTTTTTTGAGTTTGGATAAGCAATAGAAGCTTTAAAAAATTCTGCAATAAATCGCGAATTATCAGATGCGGGCTTGATTGCCATAGTCTTGGTAGTTTTAATAGCTAACCGGTATGATGATTCATCTTTTTCTAATTGGTCTTTTAGCTGCTTAGCCCTCTCCAATCTTTTTACATTTCGTTTAACTCTTGCTTTCACTCCTTTTTGAGCCCACTCTACTTCTAAATTTACGAACTGTTTTCTGTTTCTAAGTTCGCGAAACTCTTGATCCAATAACTCTGCAGACCATGTATCGAAATTTTTAAATCCCCCTGGGCTTATTTTTAAATCCCCTCTATCTAACCAAAAGACCTTATTTGTAAAGTTACTTAGAAAGGTCCTGTCATGACTAACGCAAAGCATAACTCTATTTAAGCTTTTGAGATGTTGCTCCAACCACTGTATGCATTCTAAATCTAAATGATTGGTTGGCTCATCAAGTAAGATGATATCTGACTCTGGTATTAAACTTTTTGCCAATGCTATTCTTCTTTTTTGACCGCCAGATAAATTTTTAATTTTTGCCGTTTTATTTAAATTTAAATTATCACAATAAATATCAATCTTATATTTTTCATCATCATTTGCTATTACTTTACTCATTTCTTCTTCAGCAGATTTTGAAAAATCTAATTCAAAATGCTGAGTAAAATATGTTACTTTTAGTCCTGGATAATTCCAAAGCTCACCATTATCTATCTCCTGTGTACCCATTATTATTTTCATCAATGTAGTTTTACCAACTCCATTTTTGCCAACTAAAGCTATTAAATTTCCTCGATGAATATTGAGATTTAACCCTTTGAAGATTTCTTTTTTACCAAACCTTACATCAACATCTCTCAAGGAGAAAATTAAATCACTTGGCATTTTATTTTAAATATAAGAAAATTAGGTCGAGCATACCTAATATAATAAATAAGATCATCATTCTTTTGATAGACCAAGATCCTTGAGGAAATAGAAAATTAAAAAAAATTGTCATATAAAGATGTAGCCCTATACTATTTATTTATTCTTATTCCTATAGGGGTTTTTTTTTAAACATTTGTATGAAAATAAACGCATTAATAATAATGCGTTTATTAATAATATTAAAAAATAAATTAATTTTTACTATAAAAATAAAAGCCTGCAGCAAATAAGCCTGTTAAGACAATGTTTACATATGCAGTTGCTCCAGCAGCGGCACCTGTAATAATGTGAAATGCTATAATGACAACCCACAGTAGGCCACCCAGAGCCCAAAGCATTCCCATTGAATTTAGAGCATCCCCAACAATATCAGGAATTCTCCAAGACCAAATAGCTATAATTAAAAAAGTCATTCCCATAAACTGACCTAAAGTTATCAACTCAGGCGTTGGTGTCCAACCAGCTGACCCTAAGAAAGATGCTGTAAAAAATAATCCACCAATTGCATTTAAAATTCCTAAAACTGCATAACCCTTAAATATATTTCTTAAATTCATAAATTCTCCTATTTAATGAAGATATTATTATAATTTTTACAAGATTCGTAATTCTTTATATCAACAGTGTTAATACTTTAATTTTTGAGACTTCAAAAACGCTTTTTTAAACTTTGAAAATGAAAAATCTTTAGATTTGCAAGAGTCTAGAATTACCTTTTCTTTTTTTTCAACAAATTTAATTGCATGTAATAATTCATCTATTATGTCATCGGTAAAAGTGACAGCTCCATGAACATCTGCATGTATCAAGTCATTATCTTTAACCTCTAATCCCATAATGTTAACTTTAGAACCAAATTCAATTAATGAAACCTCTGCATGACTTGGGCTTAAAGTTTTTGATAGAAATTGAAAATTTTTTGGAATTACATCTAAATCTCTTACAGATCCATTTGTTAATACACCCAAGCATCCTAAGCGATTATGAATATTTGCATTAACTTCACCCCAAAATGAACCTACTGGATTTTTTGATCTGTCCTGAATAACGGATATTTTTGGATAATCACCAGAATTAACATATTCATAATAATCTATTCTTATTGATGAACTCGTTTTCACATTATGTTTTAATGAACTTATTTTTGCAGTTTTGGCGTAACCAACCATAGGTTTAATTTTAGGATTCAGACAAAAAAATTTTTCTTTAGAATATCCTGTTAGTTTAAATTTTTGATCTATTAATTCTAATCCATTGCAAATTGTAGGGGTGTCAAATTTTTTTAGTTTTAATAATTTATTATTTTTCATTTAGCTTAACTTCCTTTCTCTGTCTATTTGATTGATATGAAGCAAATACTAAAGATAAGCTTTTGATATTATCAACTCCACTCGTATCATGAATTTTTTTTGTCCTAAGACATGAGATGAAATGATTATGAGTATTTGCAATACTTTCTTGAATTTGATCCCATGGTTTTGATGTCCATTTTAGTTTCTTAGGATTAGCACTGTGTGATTTCTTTATTCCTTTTTTATGTACAGTAATCTTGTAATCATAATCTAGATCAATCGATCCGTTTGTATACTCAATATTAATTAATGTCTGAGCAAATCTATCTGGAGTTTTAATAGAAGAAATAGAAGCATCTATAATGCTTACACTTGTATTTTGATGTCTTATCAAAGAAGTGAAAGCCGTCTCTCCTCTAAATTTTTTATTTGTATTTTGATTGACTGTATAAACACTATCTGCCTCTCCAAGAAAAAACCTACTTAAATCATACAAGTGTATACCTACGTCCAGTATAAGATATTCTTCAAGATCATAGAGATATGTTTGATTAGTATACCCGACTGGATTTGCATGACGAAAGGAAATTTTAGCGTAATGTGGATTTTTTAAATTATATTTTTTCTCTAACTTTTTAACTTCCATTAATGGGGTTTGCCATCTGAAATTTTCATGCACCATTAAAGGGGTATTAGTATTTTGATAAAGTCTAACAATTTTTTTTGCATTTACTAAATTTTCTGCAAAAGGTTTTTGCATGGATGTGGGTACTTTTCTTTTTGATAAAATTTTTGCAATAGAGAGATGTGTCTCCATAGTTGTGACAACATCTACAAAGTCTAGATTTTCTTCATTTAATAAATCATCAATATTTGTGTAATGATTAGCTAGTTGAAATTTTTTTGAAAAATCTGATACTTTTTTTTTATCTAAGTCACATGCAGCTACTATTTCAACATTTTTAATCTCTTTCCATGCGTACATATGATTATGCGAAAAAAAACCACAGCCAATAATTGCACCTTTTAGTTTCATTACTTAACCTTAATTAATTTAATTTCATATGGTTCAAAAGAAAAATCATTACCAGAATCCTCAAAGTTAAAAAATGAAAAGTTATTATCATTTATTTTACTAAAATTACTTTCATTTAAATGGCTTTGTCGAGTTAGTAACTTCTCATCTAAAGTCATTACTTGTTGGTTTGTAGAGCTATTAGCTAATAAATAAAAAATTTCCTCATTCATTAAGAATTTTAAACCAAATATTGATTTAATTTTTTTAGTTTTGAAAATTTTTGAATTCTTAAAGTAAAGTAATAGTTCATACAAATAGCAGAGAGGTCTTTTTTGGTTATCATCAGTAAAAATACCATGAACTCCTTTCATAGATGCAAAGGTTACATACTCAGTATTTTTTGATATAATTTGAGAGAATACTGCAACACTCCAGCTCAAACTTAACAAACTGTCATGCCGTGGGTCATTTTCCGCCATTTCTAATCTTATTTTATTAAGATTATCTGCTAGTTTTTCTCCATAAGGATTAAAGTGCATTCCGAGAGTAATTGGACCAATGTGCACAGGGGTGTCATTAGAAAAAGTTTCAACTGTATTCATAATGTACTCTAAGGAATTTGGTGTGTCCAATACGCCGTAATCACTCGCATCATGAACAATTGGAGTAAAAGAGAAATTAATTCCATCAAAATCACCATCGGGTCGTTTTCTATTAAGTTCTGTAAAATTAGTTACCATGCCTGAGAATATTCTTACTTGTGGAAAATAAGACTTAGCAGCTTTATAATATGCACTTAAGCTTGGTACTGTTGGCCATTCACCTGCGGGTTGAAAACTATTCAAATAAATTTTTGGGCAAACTAAAAGTTTATCAAGATACATAGGATTAAGTTCAATATATTCTTTAATATCACTCATGATTTTATTAATATTTTTTCTATGATCTATGAGTGCAACTAAATATACCGGTTTATTAAATAAATTTTTGTTGGAATGGATGGGTTTTTCAAAATCTATGATGTGATATATAAAATCGACGTCAAAATTTTTATCAAAATCTGATTCATGATCAATTTTAATTCCTATTTTAGGCATTTGCAATTTTTGACTTAAATCATCTGATAAAAAATTATTATCTTCAGTGTTTAAAGAAGAGTTTAATTTATCACTTATGGATATTTCAATTTCTTGATGAAAGGCAGAATTAATATTTTCTTTATATGGAAAAGGATCTAATAACGATCCACTATAAATTTTATAAGAAGCATCACCCCAATTTCGCTGATCTTCCATCTCAAAATGAATGCCACTAAATTTAATATTGAGATCAAGTGAGTTAAACATCTGGTATGATAAATTATTAAATTTTACCATTGGTTGATTAGGAGAGATATTAAGAGGAAATTTTGATAATTCTGATGAGTTATCACTATTAATAATATCTACTTTTTCTCCAACAACACCGTTCAAAGGCAGGAGTAAATTAAAACCAATTCTGTTAGTCCAAAAATCAGTTAAAAATTTCCCTTTAGCACTTAGCTTGATAGAATGATCTTTAACAGTAAGAAGAATATTAACTTCTAATTGCTCATGATTGCCATACCTTAAATCAAATTCAAAATTTAAATTATGATCATTTTTATAGTTTGATGTTTTAATTATTTCAGGGTTATAATTATTCCAATTTTTATCTCTCACTAAAAAAGAAATAAGTTTTAATATCTCAATATTCTTATATTTTATATTTCTAAGAAATAAATTATCTTGAAGAATTGAGAAATTATTATTTTCAAATGTTTCAAATGTTTCATTTGATTGGAATCCTAAATGAGAAAACTTAAACATAGTTTATTGAGGTTGATTTTTTTGTGTTAAAAATGTTTTTTATTTTATTTTGTAATTTTGAATTATCACTATAATTTAATACACCTAACATAATTATCTCCCGTTGCGCAAAGCTTCCTCCAAGGGACTGAAATGCATTATTAAATATTTCTTCATTAATAATTTCAGTACTTCTAAGACTTTTGATAATTGGAGATAAGTATTTACTAGTACTTGCTTTAAACCCAGTATTTTTGTAATTCAGCAATATGCCTTCTTCCATTTGTTTTAAGTGCTTTACATCATTAAAATATTTGTAAAAAAACACTAAATGATAGTCAATAAATGGAATCAGATACTGGTTACTATAATGTTCAGCTAATGGCTTTAATTTTATCATTCTTTTCTCAACATCAATTCCCTGGTAATGCAATCGAAGAAGTAATGAGCTTGTATTACAAAAATCTAGATAGAATTCATCTTCACTAAAAATAAAGTTGTCAAACATTTCAAGACATATAGTAAATTCCCTTTTATAAAAATGCATAAGCGCTTGATGCCACCAAATGTGACGTTTTATGCTTCCGAAGTTTGTCCAATTTATTGAAGCAAAATCTTTATTATTATCTAGATCTGAAGATAGATCATTATCTTGTACATGTAATAATGCATGCCAACTCCACAGATCTTTTTTAGATAACTCTAAAGACTCATTTGCTAAATCTTTAGCAACTAATAATTCATTATTTTCTTCATAAGCAAAACTCGTCATACCTAAAATTAAATTATAAAGTGGGTCTTCTTTTGACCAGTTACTTAAAATTTCTTGATGTGTTTTAAGAAAATTGGAGTCTATCCCAATGAATATACTATTAAAATGTAAAAGTCTGATTGCCATTATATCTTTTGAGTAATTAGATATTATATTTTTTAAACTCTTAATAACTTCATGCAAATCACCTTTGAGCCAAGCAGAAATTGTTATTAGATATTTTTTAAAATGATCATTCACATCATCTATATTTATCTTGTTAAATAAATTTTGAGCTATTGATAGCTTATGCTTATCTCTTGAAAGTAAAATTAAAACAATTTTAAGAAGTTTTGGCGCGTTAAATTTAGGATTTTTTTTTATTAATAATTCACATTGATCTATACTGTCTTTCTTAAAAAATAAATATGAATTCAAGGCATTTAAAAAATTAACTTTATCTTCATCATTTGAATAATCTATCCACTCAATATGAAGTTTTTCAAAGTCAGTCATCGTCACATCTTATATAATAAAAGTCTGTATAGTAAAGAAAACTACATTTATTTTATTATTTATTTTTCTTGCGATATAAATAAGGTTCAATGAATTTACTTTTCCAAATACCTAATTTATTTTCACGAGCAAATTTTTCATCATTCACATAGTCAGTAGAATAATACCTATAAGCAATTGCCCAACCATTTTTAACCATCCATTGATTAATATTAATGCTATTAACAGTGCATATTGCAATATATCTATTATAAATATCAACATCATTTATTAAACATTGCACATCCTGTGAATTGATTAGTTTTTTTAATTCTTGTGTAGATTGTCTACCACAATACCAATCCTGTAAATCAATTGTGCATATTTGCTTTCTTTCAGGAGCATCAATTCCATGTAATCTTATTTTATTATTTTTAATATGAATTGTGTCACCATCAATAATTCTAGACTTACCAATAATTGTTTTTGCTAGAGCAAAACTACTTACAAATAATGAAACAAATAAAAAAATATAAAAAACTTTATTCACAATCTAACTATACCATCAGCTATCCAAAAGTTTCCAATAATTTTTGGAGTCATTGATACACTTGTAAGATTGAGTGTTACCTTACTCTATGTTAAGAGGGGTTATTAAAGCCGCAGTAACTCAGGGGTAGAGTAATTCATTGGTAATGAATAAGCCGGCGGTTCGATTCCGCCCTGTGGCACCATATATTATTGAAATACTTATTGTTTATACTTTTATTTATAAGTTTTGAAACTATGGCAAGACAAATATCAGAATTGGTTTGGAAAAAAAGATTACTTATTATTTACTATGAAAAAGAAGGTGATGAATTAATATCTAAAAGTCTAAATTTTATATCTAATAATACATGTGAAATAGATGATAGATGTTTAGAATTAATTTTTTTTAAGAAACTTAAAAATAAAAACTTTGATAAACCAAAATATGTTAATGAATATGGTATTTGGTTATAAGGTTATGATGGAGGGGTGAAGGATTTTAGTTCTGATAGCTCAATTTTGTTAAGACTTTTTTCACTGATTGACTCAATGCCTATGCGCAAAAAATGAAAATAAATAATTGTTAAAAAGTGTGACAAGTGTCACACTTTCTTTTAAAATTAATTAAAGAGTAAAATACCTTATTAAGATTACAACCATTGGAATTAGTGGCCTTATAACATTTTTGATTTCATGAGGATTACCATCATGGGTTGGCAAAATATTCATTGTTAATGAAAGATTATAAAGAAAAGCTAAAACAGTGAAAATAAATAAAGCTCCAAATACTTCATTGGCCGATGTTACCCCTCCAACCTGAAACAAAGCTGCTGCTGCCATTAAAACTAATCCCATCATTAAAAAACCTAATGGTCTACCCATATATGTAGCCTGAATATTTTCGTATCCAATACTTTTTTGAACAAAACCTTTATTAAATGCAAAGTTCAAACCAAAGAAACCCCCAAATAAAATTAAAAATACATGACATAAAAAAGGTATCATGCCCCCTGCTGTCTCAATCATAAAAAACTCCTATATTTAATAATTATTTAATATCATTAAATTTTAAGATTCTCGATATTTTTAAAAGTCTGGCATTTTGCAAAGGTAATAAATCGGTATTAAGAAATGCCAGACTAAGAGTGTTATTATAAGATTTTAATTACATTTCTATTAACTTTAATTTAAGGCTTATATTAATAGAAATAATATTGCTAAATTAGAGAATCGAATAAAATATGATTAAAATTTATTATAGTCACACACCCTTCTGGAGAGCAGAAGTACTAAGAGTATCCTTATACATAAGCGGAATACCTTTTGAAGATATTAGAATTTCAAGAGAAGAATTTATTAATATGATCAAAACAGGTTTTTTACCTAATGGCAAAAAAGTGCCATTTCATCAATTACCAGTTTTAGAAATAGACGATAAGATTATTGGTCAAACAGGGGCAATAGCACGGTATTGTGGTAAAATTTCCAATCTTTATTCAAATGATGATTTTAATGCTGCAAAAATTGATCAAATTATAGATACTGCAACAGACATCACAAATTTAGTAAGCCCAACTATTCGAGAAAAAAATGAGCAAAAAAAAATTGAGGATCGAAAAAATCTTACAAATAAGCTTTTACCTAGATGGTTTAAGTATTTAGAAAATCTCTTATCTGAAGAAAATTCTGAATGGTTTGTTGAAAATAAAATGACAATTGCAGATATTGCAATGTGGCGATTACTCGGTTGGCTGAACTCTGGAATCATTGATGGGATACCAACAACAATTGTTAACGACTTCCCAAAATTAAAAAAAGTTCATTATAATGTTCATCACCATCCAAAAGTTAAAGAATGGATGATGAAAACTTATAATAAAGAAATATAATAAATGACTGCTCTCAGTATTAATGTCAACAAATTTGCCCTTATACGAAATGCTAGAGGAGCTGATATGCCAAACTTAGTTAATATTAGTAAGAAATGTATTGATTATGGAGCCGATGGAATTACAGTTCATCCAAGGCCCGATGAAAGGCATGTTAAATACACTGATTTACATGAAATTAAAGATCTTACTAATGACTTCGAAAAAATAGAATTTAATATTGAGGGGTATCCATCAGATGATTTTATTAATAGAGTTCTTGATGTATTACCTGATCAAGTAACTTTAGTACCAGATCCCCCAGAGGCACTTACTTCATCATTTGGTTGGGATTGTGAAAAGTATCAAGAATTTTTAACAGATGTTATCAATAGATTTAAAAAAAATAATATTCGTGTTTCAATTTTTATTAACCCTTCAATTAAAACATTATCTAATTTAGAGATTATAAAACCAGATAGAGTAGAATTATATACATATGATTACGCTAGAAATTATGCTGTTAATAAAACAAAAGCTTTAGCTTCATATATTGAGGTAACAGAGTATTTAAGAAAAGAATTTTCTCAAATATCTTTTAATGCAGGACATGATTTAAATTTAGATAACTTAGAATATTTATTAAAAAACATCCCTACTATTGAAGAGGTTTCCATTGGCCATGCTTTAGTATGCGATAGTATTGATTTAGGACTTAAACAAACTGTAGAAAAATACAAAAAGATAACTAAAAAATAATATGGTAAATTGGTTTTGGTTACAATTTGCAGCAATTTGCATTGTTGGAGCTATGTCTCCTGGACCGTCAATGGCTTTAATAATTAGAAACTCTATAAAGTTTGGAAGAGTCTCAGGTTTGTTAAGTTCAATTGGCCATGCAATTGGCA
>ENA-OREN01001904-OREN01001904.1-marine-metagenome-genome-assembly--contig:-NODE-1904-length-22775-cov-4.579390_pt1 | contig 22775 bp, 23 predicted proteins | sample MGYA00248624_ERZ508555 | MGnify/ENA primary metagenome ERZ508555 (study PRJEB26222, sample SAMN06267773) | marine metagenome | isolation source: Saanich Inlet, British Columbia, Canada | place...
CTTAAGCAGGAAGGCCTAATTATTATGACTAAAATGACAACAGAAGAAGCTTTTGTAAAAGTTTTACAAATGCATGGTATTGAACACTCTTTTGGAATTATTGGATCTGCATTTATGCCTATCTCAGATATTTTTCCAGACGCGGGTATTACTTTTTGGGATGTTGCTCATGAAACTAATGGTGGCTTAATCGCAGATGGATACACAAGAGCAACAGGTAAGATGTCAATGGTTATTGCACAGAATGGACCCGGGATTACTGGATTAGTTACCCCAATTAAAACAGCTTATTGGAATCATACTCCTTTACTTTTAGTTACACCCCAAGCAGCAAACAAAACTATGGGTCAAGGTGGTTTCCAAGAAGTTGAACAAATGAATTTATTTAAAGATATGGTTTGTTACCAAGAGGAAGTTCGTGATCCTTCAAGGATGGCTGAAGTTTTAAATAGAGTTATTGAAAAAGCTATAAGAGGGTCAGCCCCTGCTCAAATTAATGTTCCAAGAGATTATTGGACTCAGGTAATTGATATCGAACTACCATCTATAATTAGAATGGAAAGACAATCTGGGGGAGTTGACGCAATAAAAAAAGCAGCAGAAATTTTATCTAATGCAAAGTTCCCTGTAATCTTATCAGGAGCCGGTGTTGTTTTGGCTGATGCAATTGATGATTGTAAAAATATTGCTGAAAAATTAGATGCACCTGTAGCTTGTGGTTACCAACACAATGATAGTTTTCCTGGTAAACATCCGTTAGCTGTTGGACCTTTAGGATATAATGGTTCAAAAGCTGCGATGGAAATAATTTCAAAAGCAGATGTGGTACTAGCGCTTGGTACAAGGCTAAACCCATTTTCTACATTACCAGGATATGGAATTGATTACTGGCCAAAAGAAGCAGAAATTATTCAAGTAGATATGAATTCTGATCGTATCGGGCTTGCAAAAAAAATATCTGTTGGAATCTGTGGAGATGCAAAGTTAGTTGCGCAACAAATACTCAGCCAATTATCTTCTAATGCTGGTGATATTGGAAGAGAAGATAGAAAAGCACTAATTCATCAAACAAAATCATCTTGGCTTCAAACTCTAACAAGTCTTGATCATGAAGAGGATGACGAAGGAACAAGCTGGAATAAAGATTCGAGAGAAAGAGACCCAGATAGAATGTCTCCTAGAATGGCATGGCGCGCAATTCAAGCAGGACTACCTGAGGATGCAATAATCTCAAGTGATATAGGTAACAACTGCGCTATTGGTAATGCTTATCCTACTTTTGAAAAAGGAAGAAAATATTTAGCCCCGGGTTTATTTGGGCCTTGTGGTTATGGTTTTCCTTCCGTCTTAGGTGCTAAAATTGGTTGTCCCAGTACGCCAGTAATTGGATTCTCTGGAGATGGAGCTTTTGGTATAAGTATGAGTGAGATGACATCATGCAATAGAGAAGAGTGGCCTAACATTACAATGGTAATCTTTAGAAATTATCAATGGGGTGCTGAGAAAAGAAACACAACTCTTTGGTATGATAATAACTTTATTGGGACTGAATTAGATCCAAAGTTAAGTTATGCAAAAATTGCAGAAGCATGTGGATTTAAAGGTGTTAAAGTAACAAATCAGTCAGAATTAACTGAAGCACTAAAAAAATCATGTGTAGATCAAATGAATGGTATTACAACTTTTATTGAAGTTATTCTTAATCAAGAATTAGGAGAGCCATTTAGAAGAGATGCAATGAAAGCTCCAGTTGAAGTATCCGGTATTTCTTCATCAGATATGCAAACTCAATAATTATTCTAAACTCATAATTAAACCTGTACGGATTGTGCAGGTTTTTTTATTGATCAGCAATTATCATATCTGCTGCTTTTTCAGCTATCATTATTGTAGGGGCATTAGTATTACCCGATGTAATATTTGGCATTATAGACGCATCAACTATTCTAAGATTTTCAATCCCATGCATTTTAAGTTTATCACTTACAACAGATGTATCATCATTACCCATTTTGCAGGTACCAACAGGATGAAAAATTGTTTGCACATGTTCACTCGCTGCTCGAATTATTTCTTCATCACTTTGAAATTGCAAGCCTGGTCTAAATTCTTCAGGATAGTATTTTTTAAACGTTTCACTCTCAAAAATAATCTTTCTTATAAGTCTGATGCCTGCCGCAGAAACCTTTCTGTCTTCATTAGTTGATAAATAGTTCATTTTAATTTTTGGATTATCTCTGGTATCACTAGAAATTATCGAAACTTCACCTCTGCTAGTCGGTCTTATGTTTGATACAGTTGGTGTAAAGGCATTAAAATTATGCAGGTTAGATCCCCCTAGTATATCTGTGCTTATTGGCTGAACATGAAACTGTAAATTAGGTGTTTCCCTGCTTTCATCACTTCTAGCAAAACCACATAATTGACTAGCACCCATTGTCATGACTCCTTTTCTAAAAAAAATAAATTCCATCCCGATCATCATCTTTCCAAACAAGCTATTGATAGTTTTATTTAAAGTTTTAATATTTTTTACTTTATAAACTGGTCTTAGCATCAAGTGATCTTGTAAATTTTTTCCTACATAAGGATTATTATGAATAACAGGAATACCTAATTCTTTTAATTTTTTTTCATCACCTATTCCTGATGTTTGAAGTATATGAGGTGAGCCAATAGACCCTGCAGATAAAATAACTTCTTTATTCGCTTTTATTGTTATTAATTTATTATTTTGCCAATAAGAAACTCCTATAGCTTTCTTCCCTTTAAAATTTATTTTTTTAACATGTGCCTTAACTTCAATTTTTAAATTTTTTCTTTTTTTTACCGGATTTAGATAACCAACCGCTGTACTGCACCTTAAGCCATTTTTTTCTGTAACTTGAAAATAATCACAACCAAAATTATCTCCTGTATTAAAATCTTTAATTTTAGGAATCCCTTTTTCTTCAGCAGCATTTCGAAACTCATCTAAAATATCAAGTTTAATTCTAATGTCTGAAACTGATAAAGGCCCATTAACTCCATGATGCTTATTTTTACCTCTTTCTTGATTTTCTGATTTAATAAAGTAAGGCAAAACATCATCCCAACCCCAGCCAGTGTTTCCTTGTTGACGCCACATATCATAATCTCGTGATTGACCTCTAATATATAAAAGTCCGTTTATAGAAGAGCTGCCACCTAAAGTTTTGCCACGAGGATAGTTAATAGATCTGCCATTAATTGTATCATCAGGCTCAGTTTTAAAGCACCAATCAGTTTTAGGATTGTGCATCGTTTTATAATACCCAACAGGAATATGAATCCAAGGGTAAGTATCTTTACCACCTGCTTCTAATAAAAGTACTTTGTTTTTAGAATTTTGACTCAGCCTATTTGCAAGAACACAACCAGCTGAACCCGCTCCAATTATTATATAATCAAACACTTCCATTTATCTTTGTTTATATCTTTTTTTAAAAAATTTAATTAATAAGAACAAGTGAATTTAATTTTATTGTTTATAGGTTTGGCTTTGCTTATTTTTGGGGCAGAGATAATTATCAGAGGGTCTATAAGTCTTGGTAAAAAATTAAAAGTTTCTTTATTTGCTATAGGTGTTGTCATCGTTGCTGGTGGGACGTCTTTACCTGAGCTAGCAAGCAGTATTAATGCGGTTATTACAAATCATGCTGACTTAGCCGTTGGTGCTGTGATTGGAAGCAATATTGCAAATTTAATTCTAGTTATGGCTGCCACATCTTTTTTAATTCCTATTAGTAACATTAATCAAAATCAAATTAACCAAGCTTGGATTAATATAGGCTTAGCAATCATTTTAATTTTCATGAGCTATTTTATTTTACCTTTTAATTATCTCTTTGGTATATTATCGATTTGTTTGTTATTCATTATTATGCTCATGCAGGTAAAACAAGGTTCACTTGATGTCTCTGAAGTCCAAGAAAAGAGCGATTACTCTCTTTTCATCTCAATAATATTTATTGTGGGAGGAATAATATTACTTATTTATGGATCAGATCTTTTTGTAGAATCTGCAATAAATATTTCAAATCAATTAAATATTCCTGAAGCAATAATAGGTATATCTTTGGTTGCTTTTGGCACTTCTTTACCTGAACTAGTGGTAGGAATATTATCTGCTATTAGAAGAAAAGTCGATTTTGCTCTTGGCAATGTATTAGGTTCAAATATTTATAATGTCCTGGGTGTTCTAGGTGTTTCTTCTTTCTTTGGTAATTTTAGCATACCTAGAGTTATAGGATCTGTAGATTTACTTTTTATGCTTTTTGTGACCGTGATGATTTTAGGGTTTATGATCTTTTTGAAAAGAATAGGAAGAACCTACGGTTCTATAGGTTTATTCTTTTACGTTGGATATATCGTTTATGTTTTTAATTAAAAAAATTTTAGAGGTTTTGTTCTTTTAAGACTTTTTTTGCAACTCTAAAACATTCTAATGCTTGAGGTACTCCGCAATAGATTCCAATTACATGAATGATAGCACGAATTTCCTCTTTTGAAACTCCATTGGTGATTGCTCCTCTACAATGTATTTCCCATTCTTGCATTTTACCTAAAGCACCGATCATAGATAAGTTCATCATTGATCGTGTTTTCATATCAATTACATCATCACCCCAACCAAAACCCCAACACCATTCTGTCATTGCTTTTTGAAATGGAAGAGTAAAGTCATCAGCTTGTTCTAAATTCTTTTCAATATACTCTTTTCCCAATGTTGCTTTTCTTTTTTCTAATCCTTTTTTAAATAATTCCTCATCCATATATCACCTAGTTTTTTTGAAACGATTATAGTCATTATTAATTACTTTGTCACTTTGGATTAAAAAATTAATTTTTTACAAGTTAATTACTAATCTTAACGCATCATAAATTGCAGCATGAATATTTCTAGAAGAAACTGCATCACCAATCCTAAATAAATTAAATTTATTATGTTTGTTTTTAATAATGTTTTGTTCTTTGCCTTCAATAAATTTACTATAATCAACTTCACCTTTATTTATTGAATAAGGAATAAGGCTGAAGTATAGTTCATCTAAAGGTTTTGTTCCATAATTTAAAAAAATTTGATCATACGTTGAATTATATTTAAAATTTTCATCATAGTCAGAGCCTATTAATGCATTTAATTTATTTCCTTTAATTGATACATTTAGTAATCTTTTAGCAATAGAATATGTAATTTTTTTATTTTGAAGATTTTTTAAGTAGGGAGTTAAATTCATTCCCATTATTTCAGAAGAAATCAATCTATCAGGTGTCATAAAATTAACAGTTGAACCTTCCTTAATTGCAATTTCTGCTGATTGCATTCCAGTATGATCTCCCGCCTCATCATAAATTAAAATATTTTCACTTAATTTAATATCTCCAGAAATTATATCCCAACTAGTATAAACATTCTCTAAGTCTTTTTTTGTTTCAAAAAGTTCAAGGTTTGGAATGCCTCCAGTCGCAATGATAATAGTGTCAGGGTTTTCACTGAGAACATCTTGATTTTCTGCAACTATATTAAAATTAAATTTAACATTTCTTTTAGTGCATTGTTGCATTCGCCATTCAATAATGCCTAACATTTCTTTTCTTCTCTTGGATTTTGCACATAACCTTACTTGCCCACCAGGATCTGGGGCAGCTTCAAAAACCACAACATTATGACCCCTTTCTGATGCTATTCTTGCTGCTTCAAGTCCACCAGGCCCTGCTCCAACTATAACAATTTTCTTTTTTATTATTGAAGGAGTTATAATGTTTGGAAATTTTAATTCTCTTCCTGTTGCAGCATTATGAATACATAATGCTTCTTCACCTTGATAAATTCTGTCCAAACAATATGTTGCAGCAACACAAGGCCTTATATCTTCTTCTCTCTTTTCTTTTATCTTAGTGATTATATGAGGGTCTGCTAGGTGACCCCTAGTCATTCCTATAATATCAACTAATCCATTTGAAATAGCGTACCTTGCCGTCGCTACATCAGAAATTTTAGAAGCATGAAATATAGGTAAATCTATTTCTTTTTTTATTTCTCCTGCAAACTCTAAATGAGGAGCGCTTTTCATTCCTTGTATAGGTATATGTTTTGTTAATATTGGATCTGTGTGTATTCTACCTTTATTGATATTTAAATAATCTACTAAACCTGAATCAGATAAGATTCTTGCAATTTTAAAACCCTCTGATTTATTAATGCCTCCTGCCTCTACTTCATCAAATACACATCTTATTCCAACAATAAAATCTTGACCAACTTTTTTTCTAATTTCTGAGAGAACATCAAGTGTAAAACGTAATCTATTTTCAAGGCTACCACCATACTTTGTTATTAATTCATTTGTTAGAGGAGATAGAAATTGTCCAATTAAATGACCTTGACCCTCAAGTTCAACACCATCCATCCCTCCTTGTTTCATTCTTTCTGCTGCATCACCATACTCTTTTATTATTCTTTCAATGTCCCAACTCTCAATAACCTTAGGAAATGCCTTATGTGCAGGTTCTCTATGTTTACCTGAGGATATAGAAGGAAGCCAATCTCCTTTACTCCATGAAGTTCTTCTTCCAAGATGTGTTAATTGAATCATAATCTTACAATCGTGATCATGAATAGTGTCTGTAAGTTTTTTAATCCAAGGAACAACTTCATCTTTGTAAGCATGAATATTATCAAAAGAAGGAGGGCTGTCTTTTGATACAACTGCCGATCCCGCACTCATTGTCATAGCTATTCCACCTTTTGCTCTCTCCAAATGATAAGCAATATATCTATCTTTGGGGAATCCATCTTCATTGTAAGCTGGTTCATGACTGGTGGTGATAATACGATTTTTTAAATGTAGATGTTTAAGTTGGAAAGATTGCAATAAAGGGTCTGCCATTTCTTAATTTTTAAGTTATAGCAAAATCATTATCAGTTAATGAAGTTGCCACCCACTTATTGAAATGGTGAGTTGGATTATCCAGAACAGGGGAAAAATTTCCACCATTATAAGAAGGAGAATTTCTTCCCTCCTGCATACCTTCAATAATATTTAAATCTTCTGATTGAATACGATGCCATTGTTCAAAGTTTTGTTTTCTTAGTGGTTTATAAGAATCTCCAAGAGCTGCCTCTTCACCAACGTAATAAATTTCCATATGCTCTATAGTAAAATTATGTGCAACAGGTTCTAACCAGTAAGCATAATAGTGATCTTTGTGAATACCCAGCATAACATTTGGAAATAAAGCTACATACTCAGCATGTTCTTCTTTTTGTTTTGACCAACCGGGAAAAGTTGGAAATTTTTCATTATTTTCAAACCTAGGATTGTAAACAAGCGTCCCTTGCCCTGCAAAACGATTAGGTAATCCTTGAATGTGATAATGGTCATCAATTTTTGAATAAGCATTTAATCCAGGATGAACAAAAGGTAAGTGATAACTCTCACAATAGTTTTCAATTGCAAACTTCCAATTACATTTAGCTTCTAAATTAAAATACCCATAATCTTCTGCATGAAAAATTAAATTTTCATCTTCTTTAGTCCAAAATGCAGACCATCTGTCTTCAAGAGGTTTTATATATTTCTCAAAAGGTAGCTCATTTGCAGAAATATTAACCATTATTAAATCCAACCAAATGGATGTTCGCACTTCCTTCAGGCCACTCTTAGATTTATCAAAATCATCATGTTCATGTTTGTTAATTCCACCTAAATGAGGCGTGGCAATTAAATTGCCTTCAAAGTCATATGACCATGAGTGATAAGGACATCTTAAAATATTTTTAAGTGAACAATTTTTTTGAATTAATTTATATCCACGGTGACTACAAACATTATGAAAAACTCGAACCTGATGTTTCTTGTCTCTTATAATGAGTAATGGAATACCTAATAAATCAATAGGTTTTGTATCTCCAGGATTTGGTACAGAACTTGCTACACCAATAGTAACCCACTTGTCTTCGAAAATTTTTTTACGTTCAATTTTACTATAAGGTCCATTTAAATAACATTCGTTAGGTAGTCCGTGAGCATTTTCTATTGAATCATTAACAATATTTAGTTTTTCTTTATCGATAATTTTATAAATTTCTTTTTCCATAAAAACCTATTAAAACAGTAATTTAGGTTTTATAAAAGTCAAATCAAATTATATTATTAAGAATGTAGTAATGAAATATATTGAGTTTAATTCTAGCATCAATCCTAATATAGGCGTTAAAATTGAACTTCAATTAATTGACAATGTCACTTTTGATTTAAAAAATATTTCTCACAAAATACTTTCTGATATGGATAAAAAATTTTCTCATTTCTTATAATAATGTTAAATTAATAATTAATGGACAGTATTTTTTTTAATGTAAGTAATTTATACTTTATTATTTTTATAATTTTTTTTTTAGGAGGAGTTGTAAAAGGCACAATAGGTGTTGGTCTTCCTACAATAACTATAGGTTTGTTAATATTTTTTTTTGATATTAAAGAATCAATCTCTTTGATATTGGTATCTGTTATTTTAACAAATTTATTTCAAGTTTTTGAAGGTAATAATTTTAAAATAGTTATCAAAGATAATTTCTTTTTTTTAGTTTTTTCTTCATCTTTTATTATTCCAGGAATTTACTTATTAAAAATTTTAAATTCACAAATAATTATATTTTTTTTAGCAATTTTAATAATTAGTAATTCTTTGTTATATTTTTTAGACAAAACTATTAAAATTAATAATAGCAACACTTTTGGTAAACAATCTTTTTTAGGACTATTAAATGGATTGGTTGTTGGTATGACAGGTATTTATACAATGCCATTTATTTTTTTACTTCAATCATTAAATTATAAAAAAGATAAATTAATTCAATTAATGGGAATAACATTTTTTTTATATTCAATGATTCAAATTATTTGTTTTAATTTTTTTAACTTTTATAATCCTGGCATTTTCACAAAATCTGTTATTTATTCTATACCGGCTGTTTTAGGAATTATGTTTGGGAGATTAATTAGAAAAAAATTAAGTGAGAATTTATTTAGAATTTTATTTAATGGAATGTTGTTAATTATTGGTATTGGTATTTTTATTAAAAATTTCTTTTAATTAAACAATATCAAATATTATTAGAGCTGAACATTGTGGGTAAGTTATTATCAATTATTAAATAATATTTATATTTTTAACTTATCAACTAAATTTAATCTTTATTGTTATTAAATTCCAATAATGCCTTTGTAAAATATTGTATACATGTTAAACTTTTAATATAACTTTCAGGAGGAAAAATGAATATTTTAAAAAAAATCTTTTCATTTTTTGTTTCAATTTCTTTAGTTTTATTTTTTACTTTACCAATTCAATCAAAGGTAGTGGGAGATACAATTGTACTAGGAGCTGCCGTTTCTTTAACAGGTAAGTATTCTACAAATGGAGAACATACAAAAAATGGATATAACATGGCTGTGCAGCGTATCAATGATATGGGTGGTGTGACAGTTGGTGGCAAGTCTTATAAATTAGATATTATTTATTATGATGATGAATCAGATTCAGGAAGAGCGGCTCAACTTGCAGAACGTTTAATTAAGCAAGATGGCGTTCAATTTATGCTTGGTCCTTATAGTTCTGGTTTAACAAAAGCTATGGCTCCAGTAACAGAGGAAAACCAAATTCCTATGGTAGAGGCTAATGGTGCTTCACGTTCTTTATTTACTAAAGGATACAAGTATCTTTTTGCTGTTCTTTCGGCAGCAAATCAATATTTGGAAGTAGCAATTGATTTAGCAGTTGAAAAAAATGGTGGCAATCCTGTGAACATCGCAATGGCATTTGAGCAAGATGCTTTTTCACAAGATGTGAGAATAGGTGTTGTAGAAGCAGCTGAAAGAACTGGTTCAACAATTATTATTGATGATAAGTTGCCAAAAGAGTTAAATGATATGGCAGCAACTTTAGCAAAAGTTAAAGCTACGAAACCTGATGTACTAGTTGTTTCCGGTCATTCTAAGGGAGCGTTAACTGCTATACGTCAAATTGCTGAAATGAAAGTAGATGTTCCAATGTTAGCTATGACTCATTGTGATGCTTCAAAATTAGCAAAACAACATGGTAAAAATGCCGAGTATGCATTATGTGCTGCCCAGTGGCATAAAACTTTATCCTATAGTGATAGTTTCTTTGGGGATGGTCAACAGTTCGATAAAGAGTTTACTGATCTTTATGGTTATGCACCACCGTATCAAGCAGCAGAATCTGCGGCAGCTTTACTAGTTTACAAAGCGGCATTTGAACAAGCTGACTCATTTGATAAAGAAAAGGTGCGTGATGCTTTAGCCCAGACTGATATGCAAACTTTTTATGGTAACATTAAATTTAGTGATGCAGGTCAAAACATTGCAAAACCAATGGTACTCTTTCAAGTTAGATGTGAGGGAGATGAGTGCGCTAATCGTGTTGTAGCTCCTACAAAATGGGCTTCACACGAACTAGTTCATCCAACACCATCTTGGTCAACGAGATAGTTAGTATTATATAAAGTACCTCCTATTATAACAAGGAGGCACTTTTTTTATTATGGATTTTTTAATATTTCAAATTCCCATCTTAATGGTTCAAGCGTCAATCGACGGAATACTTTTAGGTATTTTATTTGCATTAATTGCTTATGGAATGGCTTTACAATGGGGTGTGATGAATATTATTAATATAGCCCAAGGTGAGCTTGTTATCTTAGGTGGTTATATTGCTTATTTTATGTATGTTATAGGAATACATCCAGCTTTTGGAATTATAGTTTCGCCTATTATTATGTATTTTGTTGGTTGGAGTTTATATAAGTTGGTTATAAACCGTGTTGTAGACCGAGATCTTTTTATTTCGATATTAGCAACTTTTGGGATTAGTATTCTTACTCAGCAATTAATGAATTTTGCTTTTGGATCAGATGTTGTAATCGCACAATCTAATTTTGGCACAACAATGTTGTTTAATTATATGGTGACGATACCTAATTCTAAATTATTTGCAGCAGTTGTAAGTATTATTTTTGCTATTCTTTTAGTTCTCTACATGCGTCGTTCTAAATTAGGTAGAGCAATTCGTGCCACAGCACAAAACCCTAGGGCAGCAAAAATTTTAGGTGTGGATACTGAAAAAGTGTATGCGGCAACATTTGGCATTAATGCTGCTTTATGTGGTGTTGCGGGATCTTTAATTGCAATTACTTTTACTTTACATCCCTATGTAGGTCTTCCGTATACCGTTAGATCATTCATGATTGTTATTATTGCAGGATTAGGTAATCTTCCCGGCGTAGCCTTATCTGGTATGGGGCTTGGTGTATTTGAGGAATTTTCAGATTATATTTTTGGAACAGAATTCAGAATTGCAGCTGTCTTTTTATTGCTTGTGTTTATTTTGGTTTACCGACGTTTTAAACTTTCAAGAAAAAGAGAATATTTAAAATAATGAATCAAAAAGCAATTTTATATTTAGCTTTACTTGCTTTTGGAATAGCAGTTCCTTTTATGTTTCCAGCTTATAAACTGCAAATTTCCATTATGTGGATACTTGTTGTGTTATCCTTAACTTGGGATGTGCAAGGTGGCCAAATGGGATACAATACTTTTGGAAATATTATGTTCTTTGGTTTAGGAATGTATATTTGTTCAAGTTTTCAGATCGGTATTTTTTTTCCTTTAGCTGAATGGACGGCAAGTGGTGGAGAAAAAACCTTTATTCATACTCCTACACAGTTCTTCCAAGGATTTTTCATTGGAATCATTTTTGCAGGTATTATTCCTGCTCTAGTTGCAGCAATTATTGGATACGGTATTTTAGGTTTAAGGGGTCATTATTTTGCAATTTGTACATTAGGTTTAGCTATAGCAGCTGGAGAATTAGCGGGTGGAATAGAGTTAGTTGGTGCTGGTCAAGGGATGACTTCACCGCCTTGGCCAAAAAACATTGGTGACACTGAACTGCGATCAGAATTTTTTTATTATATCTGTTTTGTTTTAATGATCTCCACTTTTTTATTTTTACGATGGGCCTATACTACTCGCTTTGGATTAGTGTTAAATGCTATTCGCGATAATGAGGATAAAGCTGAAGCCATGGGCATTAATACCATGCGATACAAGATTTCAGGATGGGTTGTATCTGCTTTTTTTGTTGGAATTGCCGGTGGTTTGATGGGTAATATGATTGGATATATTGAGCCAGTAGAGACAGCATTTGCAGGACGAACCTTTGGTGTATTTATGGTTGTAATGGCAATTCTGGGAGGCAAAGGAACACTATGGGGTCCTGTAATTGGCGCAATTGCTTTTCATATTTTTAAAGAAGGTTTTTGGACTTTCTTCTTGGGTTGGCAATATGTAGCCCTAGGAGCATTGATTGTTATTGTTGTGATTTTTTTCCCGGAAGGGATTATGGGCTGGCTTCGTGAAAAATATCCTGATCGATTTGGTGAAGTGATTGATGAAGAAGACCGAAAAGCGCAAGTGGAGTTAAAGTAATGGGTGCTATACTTCAAGTTGATCAAGTTTATAAATATTTTGGCGGTGTTAAGGCTAATGAAAATATTTCTATGACAGTAACACAAGGATCAATTGCAGGCTTAATTGGACCTAATGGTTCAGGGAAGACAACTTTATTCAATTCGATAGTTGGAACACACCCGATTGATAAGGGGTCAATAAAATTTGAAGATAAAGAAGTATCAGCGCTTCCTGTGCCAGCTGTTGCAAAATTAGGTTTACTTCGAACGTTTCAGCAAACGCGTATATATGGAAAATTAAATTGTATTGATAACATGCGTATTAGCGCTAAACCTTCACGAGATAATTTATTTTCTGTATTTTCAACAATACCAAATGAACTCAATGATAAAGCTGAGCATCTTTTGAGTTTTGTGGGATTGTATCAAAAAAGAAAGTTACGTGCTGGTGATTTATCTTTTGGACAGCAAAAACTTTTGGAATTGGCGATGGCTTTAATGAATGAGCCTAAAATGCTTTTACTCGATGAACCTACAGCTGGAATTAATCCTACATTAATAAATGGAATAATAAATAGGTTAATTAAAGTTAATGAAGAATTTGGAATCACTTTACTTGTTATTGAGCATAACATGCGTGTCATCATGAGTTTAGCACAGCATATTTTTTGTTTAGCGCACGGTCAATTAATTGCTAATGGCAAGCCTGAGCAAATAAAAAAAGATCAACGTGTTATTGATGCCTATTTAGGAGTGCAGTAATGAACGATCAATATTCAGTTTTAGGAGAGGCTCCAAATACATCTCAATTAAAGTCTCTAGCTTCCAATCAACCACATATAACAATAGAAGGATTAAATGCTGGATATGGAAAAATGGAAATTCTACATGAGGTCAACTTATATGCTCAAAAAGGACAATCTTTATGTTTAATTGGTCCTAATGGTGCTGGGAAATCAACTATTCTTCATTCTATTTATGGTTTTACTAATATTTTTAATGGGAAAATATCTATTGAAGGAAAAGATGTCACCAACTTTTCACCTGCAGAGAAGTTAAAATCTGTAGGTGTTGCGTATATCTTGCAAGATAATTCTGTATTTCCTGATATGACCGTAGAAGAAAATTTATTAATGGGTGGTTATATTAAAGAGAATGTTAGTGAGTCTTATGAAGAAGCTGAAAAGATTTTTGAAAAATATGACCGCTTAAAACAAAGACGTAATCAACCAGCTAAAGTTTTGTCCGGTGGAGAAAGACGTCTTTTAGAAATATCGCGAGCATTAGTAATGAAACCATCTGTACTTTTAGTAGACGAACCATCAATAGGGTTAGAGCCTCGTTATATTAATATGGTATTTGAAATATTAGGTGATCTGCAAAAAAATGAAAATAAAACTATTGTATTAGTGGAACAAAATGCAAAAAAAGGACTAGAATTCGCTGATATTGGATATGTTTTAACTTCTGGTAAGGTTGTGCTAGCTGGAAAAGGAGACGATTTATTAGCCGATCCAAATGTTGGTCGTTTATTCTTGGGAGGCTAAATGTTTTATGAATTAAAAAAAGATATCTATTTTCTATTGATCCATACAAATCACTTATTTTTCCTCGCCCCATTGGTTGGATCTCTTCTATTAGCAAGAAGGGGATAGCTAATTTAGCACCTTTTTCATATTTTAATGCACTAGCTGATGATCCACCTCAAGTAATGTTTTCATCTGGAGCACTTATTGATTCAAATGGATATAAAAATTCCTTAACAAATATTTTATCGACAAAAGAATTTGTAGTGAATTTTGCCACGTTAAAAACACGTGATCAAATGAACTTATCTTCAATAGATGCTCCTAAAGATGTAGATGAATTTTCATTTGCAAAAATAAAAAAACGTCAATCAAAATTAGTTAAGACACCTTCAGTAGCTGATAGTCCTGTAAATTTAGAATGTAAATTACTGAATACAATAAAATTAAAATCAAATACAAGAAAACACTGCACTCTTGTTGTAGGAGAAGTGATCGGAATTTATATTAACAATAAATTTATCAATAAAGGGCGTGTTGACAGTACTGCAATGCGATATATTGCTAGAATGGGTTATAGTGAATATACAACTGTATCTTAAAGATTTAGAATGAAGCGCCCTCAGTGGAGTAAAACTTAGAATTAAGTTTAGTATCTTATTTTTTAGAAATTATGTGATTTTAATCTTATTTAAGATTGATTAAAATTTTACAAACCCTGTTATAAAGGCAATAATTAATAAGGCAGCTGCGGAGACAATATTTATAGTTTTTGGATTAGCTTGCAGCCAAACAGAAATTTTTTGAGCCCCTAAACCATAAATCATAAGAGTAGTAAAATCTAAAACCACATACGTAAAGCCCAATATGATAAACTGTGAAATATAATTATCTTCAAAATTCATGAAATTAGGAAAAATTGCACCAAAAAATATTAAAGCTTTAGGACTCAACCCTGCAACAAGAAAACCATCACGAAAAAAAGATATATTTGTTTTAGCTATTTTTTCATTGGACGAAGAAAAGTTTTTAACTTTAGAGCGAAATAATTCGTATGCTAAATATGTGAGATAAATAACACCTAACCATTTCATTATAATCATTATTTGCGGATAAGCTAAAAGAACAGATCCTATGATAAAAGTAACCACGATCATTTGAATACTATTGGCGGTTATATCTCCAAAAGCCATCCATGCAGATTTTTTAACACCATAGGTCATCGAGTAAGAAACTATAAGAACTCTTGGCGAACCAGGGGTGATAAATAAAAAAAGTATGATTTCGAGGTATAGTAAATAATTTTCAGGATACATAATTTTATTTATAATATGGAGCGGTTTTAATTAAAATTGTTTTTTCTATAAAAGTCTATCAAAACACTAATTTAGGTTTTATAAAAGTAAAAATTAAAATGATTGAAAATAAAAAACTGTTACTAGATATTTGTAATATTGCTATATTAGCAGGAGATGAAATTCTTCATTTTTATAATAAAGATATTGAAGTTACTCATAAAGATGATTCATCTCCTTTAACAAAAGCTGATTTAGCCTCTAATAAGATCATCATAGATTTACTTAATAGTTTAGATTCCGACATTCCAATTTTAAGTGAAGAATCACTTGTTGATTGGAACACAAGAAAGAATTGGAGTAAATATTGGTTAGTTGACCCTTTAGATGGCACTAAAGAGTTTATAAAAAATAATGGTGAATTCACCGTCAATATTGCTTTAATTGAAAATAACAATCCAATATTAGGGGTCATTTTTGTACCTGCAAAATCAACACTTTATTTTGCTCAAAAAGAATATGGATCATTTTCATTACATACCAGTGTAAAATTAAACAGTCTTGATGAAGCAAAAAAAATTACTGTGACAAAACAATCTAATATAGTGCGTGTTATAGGAAGTCGTTCTCACTCTAATAATACTTTTACAAATTGGATTAATGAAAAATTTCCTAATGCTGAAATTGTTCAATCAGGTAGTTCACTTAAGTTTTGCTTAATAGCTAAAGGTGAAGTAGATATTTATCCCCGTTTTGGACCAACTTCTGAATGGGATATAGCTGCTGGTCATATTATTTTAAATGAAGCGGGTGGCAAGGTATTAACTTTAGATAACAAAGAAATAATTTATAATGAAAAAGAGAGTGTATTAAATCCAGAGTTTATTGCTTCTAACAATACTATTTAAAAAATAGTTGCACCAAATATTTTAATTTGTTCATCTTCAATACCAAGAACAAGCCTCCCTAAAAAATCACCGGACACTTCATTGCTTTTTTGTTTAAATAAAACGGTAACAAACCCATCCCTTCGTAAACATCCTAAAAAAATTTTATTTTTATCTAAGCTTGTAAGTAATTTATTATTTGCCCACTGCTTTCCTATTTCTACTTCATTTGCACCAAAAAGCATTTTGGCAGAAAAGTCTTTTATAAATTCAAAATAATCTTTTTTATTGGAACTCTTTACGAGGTTATCCCATAAAGGATTTGCTACATCTAAAATTTCTTCATCTGATTTTTCAAGCAGATTCATTTTCTTCTTTTTCATCAATGATATGATAAAGAGGTGCTTTCTCCAATGTAAATTTACCTGTTTTAGGATCTCTTCTTGATACTGTTAAGCAATGCCAATTTTCATCATCCAACTTCATATGATCACCCCGGTAATAATATCCTGGCCATCTTGTTTCTTCACGGAAAAGTGTATGTTCTGCTACACATTGAGAAGTTAGGGTACGATGTTTTAATTCCCAAGCACGCATAAGTTGATGATAATCCTCAGCTCCTATATTCTCAAGATCTTCTTGCAAAATACCCAAAAGTTCAATTCCTCTTTTAAGTAAATTATCATTCGTCATATAATTAACGCCAACACCTCCTACATATTCATCCATAATTTTTTGAAGACGTTGAAGTCCTTGTATCGGTAAAATATAACTTGGTGAAACAGTTCCTCCTGTTATTTCATTTTGTCCAATAGTGTAATTTTCTAGAGGTTTGTATATAACTTCTTTAAAATCTTCACATTGTTTATCAGAAACATTGATTTCTTTTCCTTTAAGATCTTCAATATATTTTACTGCAGCCTTTGCAGCTAAACGACCTTCAGTAAATGAACCTGAAGAAAATTTATGGGCACTACCACCAACAGTGTCTCCAGCTCCAAACAAACCATCTACTGTAAGCATTCTATTATAACCCCAAAAATATTCTGGTGGAGATAAATCTTCTGGTCCACTTACCCAAGCACCTGAACATGTTGCATGTGATCCCATAACATATGGTTCTGATGTTGTTAGTTCTGGGTTAGTATATTTTGGATCAATATCCTGTGACGCCCACACAACGGCTTGACCAATAGTCATGCCTAGAAAATTTTCCCATCCAATTTCCTCTAAATGAGGGTCTTGAAAGGCTTCTGTAGTAACCATTTGAATTGGCCCTCTTCCAGCTTTTACTTCTTCAATAAATGCATGATTTCGCAAGCACGTTGGAACTGGAGTATGATCTATATATTCACCAACTAACTCTTTTGTTTGATCATACCATTTTTCTTCGTAGTTTTCACCATTAGCATTTTGAGTATATGTTTTGAGATGAAGAAAATAAGCTCCAACAGGACCATATCCATCTTTAAATCTTGTAAGAACAATACGATTTTCCATTTGAGTCATTTTTGCACCAACAGCTATCGGTAATGCATAAGCAGAACCATTACTCCAAGGTGCATACCATGTTCTTCCCATACCTTCTCCTACAGCTCGAGGTTTAAAAATATGTGAAGCTCCTCCAGCAGTTACTATAACTGCTTTGGCACGAAACACATGAAAGTTCCCAGTTCTCATATTAAATCCAACTGCCCCACCAACTCGATTATCTTTACTCTCATCCATTAAAAGATGGGTAATCATAATTCTATTATAAATTTTATCCGCTGATTTTTTTGCTGCTTCCGCAACAATAGGTTTGTAACTTTCTCCGTGTATCATGATTTGCCACTTACCTTCACGTAGATATCTACCTGTTTTTTCATTACGCATCATAGGTAGTCCCCATTCATCAAACATATGTACAGATGAGTCTACGTGGCGCGCCATATCATAACCAAGATCTTCACGGACAATTCCCATTAAATCATTACGTGCATAGCGAACGTGATCCTCAGGTTGATTTTCACCCCACTGCATACCCATATAACAATTTATTGCATATAGCCCTTGAGCAACTGCACCACTTCGATCAATATTAGCTTTTTCTACACAAACAATTTTTAAATCTCGCCCCCAATGTCTAGCTTCAAAAGTTGCACCAGTGCCTGCCATCCCCCCACCAACAACTAGAATATCACAATCTTCGTAAATCGTTTTAATTTTAGCCATTAGTAATAAACCCCTTGTTTAAATTTCATTTTTTTCATTTTAGGAAGACCTGTATCTATATTAAGACCATTTGGTTCTAAATATAGAAGTTCTGAATTTATTTCATCTTCAGTAGGTAATTCTTTTTCAGCTAAATTAGGAATAAACTCTCCCCATGGTTTAGTAGTAATAGGGGATTCAAAATTTTTTTCTTTGCCGTTACGGAATTTAATTCTCCAAGAAATAGTTCCTCTTTCTTCATCTCGAAGAACTCGAACACTATGGCCCATTGGAGCAAAGTCTGCATAACCTCTTACATCAATAGCTTCATTAGGACATGCTTTTACACAGGAATAACATTCCCAACACATATTCGGTTCAATATTTACAGCTCGCCGTGTTATTTTATCGATATGCATTATATCAGAAGGGCAAATATCAACGCAGTGACCACATCCATCGCATTTAGTCATATATACAAAAGTTGACATTTTATTTTTTCCTTTTTTTATTAATTTTTTTCATAATTTTTAATAATGTTTTGGTGATTCTCTTTTAATTCCTAAACCAAATTGTTTAGGTTTATCTGAAGGTAGTGGCAGATTATCGCGTGATCCATCAGCCTCTGCTAAATTTTTTTGTATTGCAGCTCCTGGTTTATAAAACATGTGAGCAAATTTAGACCAATATACTCCCCCAAATAAAACTAAGTTAGATATTCCAAATAAAGCTAAAAATAAAGTATCCCAAACATTAATATTTGAGAATTGTAAAAAGGACCATATCAAGGCTAAGGTTGATGTAATAATAAGTGCTAAAACAAATAGGTCTGCTTGTATAATGCGGTACCAAGGGTATGCTTCTGCAACAACATCGACTCTTAGAAAAAACCAAAACCAGTATCCACCAAGACAAGTCATCAAAGCCCCTATGTGCCATAAGATTGGCCAGTAAGTAGGGGTAACTATATTCGTTGAAGAATAACAAAAGATCATAATAACGGAAGAAATCCAGAAAATAATAGTTCCGTACATACCTAATAGATGAGCCACTCTTCTTTTTCCTGCACCTAATTCAGAAGTTGTTAATATTTCATGAGCTACTGTTTTTACAACTATGGATGTTTTTTCCCCCGCACTAATTTCTTTTTTAGCTTGGAGTTTTGCTTTTTTCGCATTTTGAAAAAAATATTTTACATTTTTTTTATGGATTATATCCATAACAGTACCAATGATAACTAGAGCAATCATAGTTATAACGAATAACTGCATTAAAATTGATGGAACGTTTACTGATAATTCTGCAAAAGGATTAGTTAAAATCATTCTGTATGTTTCCCCCAAAATTAAATAATTAGTAAAGTTAGTCTTTGTGCGTTTTTAAAGAATTTTTATAAAAATGAAACATTTATTGTGTTAAATAAAAAAATATTTAATAACATTATAATTATGAAAATATTGATTTGTGGTTTACCTGGATCTGGCAAAACATGGTTATCTGAAAGATTAGTAAAGCATTTGGATAACTGCGCTTGGTATAATGCTGATTTTATTCGCAAATATGCCAATGATTGGGATTTTGAAATTGAAGGGAGAATGAGGCAAGCCAACAGAATGAAGACCTTTGCAGATTTTGAAAAGAACAATGGCAGATGGGTTGTCTGTGACTTTGTTGCACCTACAGAAAAAGCAAGAATAACATTTAATGCTGATTATCTTATTTGGATAGATACTATTAAGGAAGGGCGTGTAGTTACCGAAAAATTAAAACAACTTAATGAAATGAATAATCTTCCATTTGATGCAAAATCTCTTTCGACGAGTAAGGAATTTGATGATACAACGAAAATGTTTGAAGAGCCAAGAAATGCTAACCAGCATGTAACGAGTTTTTTAACTGATGATGAAATAAAAATATTAGCTGAGAAAATTAAAAATGTTTGATTGGAAAAAACCTACAGTAGAGATGCTTGGACGTTGGCAGCCTTGGCATGATGGTCATATAGAATTATTTAAAAGAGCATTGCAAAAAACTGGACAGGTTTGCATTATGTACCGTGATGTAGGAGGAGGAGATGCTGGTGTAGAAGGGCAATCAGATAATCCTTTTCAATTCGAAGAAGTGAAAAAAAATATAATTGAAGGCCTGAAACCTCATGGATATGAGGAAGGTAGAGAATATGTGGTAATTAAGGTTCCTAATATTATCGATATATCCTATGGGAGAGGAGTGGGATACACATTTACCGAGCATGACTTAGGAGTAGAAATACATAAAATTTCTGCAACAAATATCAGAAAAGAAATGCGACAAAAAGGCGAATTAAAAGAAAAATAATTCTGCTATAGCTTTAGCAGAAGCTGGAGCTGATTTAATAATTTTAAGTCGTACCAAAAGTGATTTAGATAAAGTTAAAAAACAAATTGTTAAACTGAAAAGAAATTGCCAAATTTATGTGTGTGATGTTTCAAATTACGATGAAGTAAAATCTGTTTTTAAAGAAATTAAAAAAATTGATATTCTAATTAATAATGCTGGCACGAATAGACCAGACCATTTTGTGAAAATAAAAAAAGAAGATATGGATTATGTTGTGGATTTAAATATTAAAGCAGCTTTTCATGTAGCGCAAATGGGTGCAAAAATAATGATTAAATCAAAAAATCGTAAATCAATTGGTGGTTCCATAATTAATATGTCTTCCCAGCTAGGTAAAGTTGGAGCACCTATTAGAAGTATTTATAATATGACAAAATTTGGCATAGAGGGATTAACACGTGGCATGGCATTGGATTTAGCAAAAAATAATATTAGAGTAAATTCTATATATCCAACTTTTGTTGAAACGCCATTGGTAAAAAATTTTTTCAAAGATAATAAATTTAAAAAAGCTGTGATGGATAATATCCCTCTTGGAAGATTAGCCACTGAAAGTGATATCGCAACTGCGGTAGTTTATTTAGCCTCTAATGCATCTTCAATGATGACAGGCTCTTCATTAGTTATTGATGGTGGATGGACAGCAAAATAATGACACCAGAAGAGTTAAAAAAATATTTTGTAGACTATCAACTAGCTACACAAACTTTTAATAAAGATACCATTGAAGGTTCTTTAAAAAAATATTTTACAAATGATTCATTAATTAAATTCTGTCATCCATTTGGAACTTTTAATGGATTGGAAAATTTATTATCTAAATGTCTTGTGCAATTAATTGATAGTATTCCAGATCTTGAAAGAAGAGATATGATTGTGATGGCAGGTAAAACACCTGAGGGAAAATTTTGGATAGGAACTATGGGTAACTATATGGGAACTTTTGTAAAACCTTTTTTAGATATTCCTTCTACAGGTAAGTTAGTTCACATGCGGTATCATGAATTTTTTCAAATTGAGGATAACAAAATTACTGAAATGCAATCAATTTGGGATTTACCAGAACTAATGATGCAGGCAAATGCTTGGCCTATGGTGCCACAATTAGGAACTTTTTTATGCACTCCGTCACCTATGACAGGAGATGGTTTATCAATTACTGGTAATGGAGCAAAAAATTTAGATCATGTAATTAGTATGCTTCATGATTTATCTATACATCCTAAAAACCCTGACCCAAAAGTAATGCAGTTAGAAAAATACTGGCACGCTAATGTAAATTGGTATGGACCTGCTGGTATTGGAACGGCAAGAGGAATTGCTGGCTTTAGACATTGGCATCAAATACCTTTTTTACGCGCTATGCCAGATCGCAAAGGAGGTTCTTCTAATGAAAAATTAGCAATTGAAGGAATGGAAGATTTGCAGACACATTGGGTACATGATGGAAGTTATGTTTGTGAAACAGGATGGCCTAATATGCGATTAACAATAACTAATGATGGATGGATGGGAATAGCACCATCAAAACAACCATTAGAAATGCGTAGTTTAGATTTTTGGCGAATAGAAAATGGATTAATAAGAGAAAATTGGGTGTTAATTGATCTGCTTGATATTTACCGGCAAATTAATGTTGATGTATTTGATAGAATTAAGGAATTTAATAAAGCAAAAAACATTGGTGAAATAAATTTAACAAATGGCCTTAATGGCATTAAGTAATTTTTAATTTATTGTCGCTCTATCAACCTGAATAGGTTTTGAAGTTCCTTTTTTTCTAAACGCCTCTCGGTAAGTAATATAGACTACAGAAATAAAAATAATTATTCCTCCAACCCAAGTCCAAATATCTGGCTGTTCAGCAAAAATAAATAATCCAATAAGAGAAGCCCAAATAAGTTTTGTAAACTGGAGTGGCATAACAAAAGTTGTGTCTGACATTTTAAATGCTTGAGCCAGACACCAATGTGATAAT
>ENA-OREN01001910-OREN01001910.1-marine-metagenome-genome-assembly--contig:-NODE-1910-length-22716-cov-3.510182_pt1 | contig 22716 bp, 40 predicted proteins | sample MGYA00248624_ERZ508555 | MGnify/ENA primary metagenome ERZ508555 (study PRJEB26222, sample SAMN06267773) | marine metagenome | isolation source: Saanich Inlet, British Columbia, Canada | place...
GACATTACAGGCACGACAGGCATTACAGGGTTTACGGTTGATGCTGGCAGAACATTTACTTTACAGTTTGATGGCATTGTCACGCTGACTAACGGTGCAAGTTTGGTCTTGTCAGGCGCTACAAACTTCACTACTGCGGCAGGGGATAGGTTGACCTTTCTGGCTGTTGCGGCTGATACGGTTGTTCAGGTTGGGCATAGTCTTGTGAGTGGTGGAAGTCCGGTCGCTTCCGTAGGGCCATCCTATTATCTTGGAAGTCTTTCCGTAAATACTGCGAATGCTTCGGCAACGGTAGCATATACGGGAGTTGGATTTCAGCCAACCCATGTGATTTTTTTGGCAGGTTTTGGCAACAACGCTCAAAGTGGTATAGGGTTTGATGACGGGACGTCTCCCACTTGTAATTATGGTGCGTTTAGTGGTCTGATTTGGAGAAACTCTGGCAACCGCTCTATATTTCAACACATGGGTTCCACGTCTAATACCTATGAAGGGGACATTTCCACTTTTTCAGCCGATGGTTTTAGCATTGCTTGGGTTAGAACAAACACCCCCACAGGAACATTAGACGTAGAATTTTTAGCTTTCAAATAAAGGTAATTATGAAATATATCAAGAAACTATCAACCGGAGAGCTTTTAGGCTCACAGTCAGGGGATGCTCCCGCTAACCCTAATGACCTAAATAACATGACTGCTATAGGGCTTGGTCAAGGATTGTTGGAATCTGAATTTGAAGTTGGATACTGCACCATTGCAGAACTCAAGGTTATGCGTGATTTAACCATTCCTCCTGAAACTTGGGAGGACAAACGACTCAAGTCTCTCGCCGATGGTGGGTATGGGACTATCACAGAACAGCTAGAAATGATCGGTGAGCAAGGTGAGGTAGCATTTCAGGCTCACATTCAGACAGTTAAAACTAATCACCCGAAACCTGTATAGTTATGGCTACTGATAGCTCATATAAAAATGCCAACGGTGCATCGTTTGATGGTCAGAGAAATATCTCCGGGTTGCCTGGGGTTATTGAACTCAAGTCTACTTCCGAAGATGGCATCTATACTCCGGTCCATTCGCTTTCTGCCGATGAAAAAAATCACAAAGGGCGGCAAACAACCTACGACCAGGATGTTGCTGACCTGTTGAGGGAGAACAATATTTTACTGAGGTTGCAATTGCGTCACCTGGAACAGCTTACGGGTGAGGAGTTTGTACACTCGGACATTGAGAAACAACATTACTAGGGAGGCATCATGCCAGAAATAGAAGACGGGGCAGGGCTTGGCGGACACGCCGCTGGTGTTGACTCCGAGAATAAATTACAGACACGGGCTGTCACCGAGACAGAAAACGATCACAATGCTCGCGAAGGCCACGCCTACAATTGGAACTCCGGCGCTCCCTTTGACATTGGGGCAAACGATAGCTCGGCGGTCGCGTTTCTAAAAAATACAGATCAGACGTACAACCTGATCGTCACCGCATTTATCTACAACCTCGGCAGTGCCGCCGGGGCCGCAACCGATGGCTCTGAGTTCACAAACGTGGTTGTGGTTAGGAATCCCACATCCATATCATCAGGGACAACGGTAGCACCGGTCAATAAAAACGGTGGGTCAACCAATCTCCTGAACGGCACATTCCAGAAGGGGGCCGCTGGCGCAACCTTCACAGGCGGAACGGATATGCTCGAAACGCTTGTTCCGTCCGTATCTGGTGGTAGACAATTCATCAACGTGGGCGCTGTTGTCGTGCCACCACAGAACTCAATCGGCATTCGCTTCGATGCCCATACCTCAACTACTCAGCAGTACGTCCAGTTTGCCACTGCTATGTTTTTAGAAAGGTCTTGATATGAAAATACATAGTGGTGCGGGAACTCCGTATGTTGCGGAGGTTGATAGCGATTTAAATTTACATGTCAGGGCCAAGACAGTACATGAGGCGGCTGACATTAGCGCCAATGACGGGTTGAGCTTTGAGTTCGCGTCCGGCTCGTATCTCACTCTCTCCAACGACACAAACGAGCATGCCATCTTCTATTTGAAAAACACAAGCACTACACATGATATGCACATTATTTCTGTGCGTACCTGTAACACGGAGGTTGTCAAATGGCTTCACTACAAGAATGACACGGGCGGAACTTTAATCTCAGACGCTAACCCCGGCACAGAATCTAACCACAATTTCAAGTCCGCGAATGTGGCAGAGGCGGACGTGTGGGCGGCTGGTGGCTCCGGGAAGACACGATCTGGCGGGACTAATTTTAGTCAGTGGATAAACGGGCCGGGGCACAGTGATGTCCCCTATCACGGGGCGTTGATACTCGGCACGAACAACAGCTTAACCCAGACGGCAACGGCTGATGTTGGACTGGCGACCATTGAGGTCTGTGTTCGTATTCACGGTGTATATGTTCCGAAGGCATCCTAATGGCTGTTGACAGCATACTTATAAACCCGGAGGACGGCACACCGCTCCACTACGTCCCATCTCAAGTAGGGACAAGCCATTCGAGTATATTGGTCGTGGAGACTGCGGCGCGAGCGCATGGATTATGGACTGCGGCAACAGTGACAACGGCAAGCACAACTATTTTGACACAGCCGCTCACTGGTGGTTCTATCATCATCACGGACGTTGTGCTATCGGCTAAGAAGAAGACAGCCGCAACGGTGCTGGTGCAGTTTACAGACGGCTCCAATACGTCAGTGTTGTTGGCCCCTGACATCGTCAACGCTCCGGCCAATATATCTTGGTCGCCGCAAGGTCTGATCCGAGGGTGGATGGATGCTAGAATCGAGTTGGTTACGGATGCCTCGTTCGATTGCACTCTGACCATAGGTTATATTAAGACCCTGACAGGGGAGACTTTCGCTACTTGGGCGGCATCCAAATGATAATAGCAATGGTGATGATGGTGGTGTCGCACGTTATAGTCCTGGCAATATTACAGACAAAAAGGCCGTATCATAAGTGGATGCGGTGCGTTCTAATCGGTCACGAAATCAATTCCAACGGGCAGTGTAAAGACTGCGGAAAGGTATCCTAGTGCCAGACAGTTTTTCAGCGGGTAAAATACTTGAGTACGGATGGTTAAGTTTGTTGGCGCTCGGCGGTTATATTTTCAAAGGGATTACCAAGAAGATTGATACCAACACAAAAACACTGATTGACCATGTTAAAGAGGACCAAGCAATGCACGATAATTTTGTGCATAAAGATGATTGGATGGAGTTTAAGAATGCGCTGTACGCCAGGTTCGACAAGATAGATATTCGCGAAGAAAAGATCCTCGACAAGATTATGAATGGGGTTGATCGGACCGAGTTCAAAAGCGAGATCGGGGTTCTCTATGCTAAACTGGACTCGCTTGAACAGCGCAAGGCTGATCGATGAAGCCTGACGTGTTGTGGAAAATGATCGCGACAGCTTTAGGTGTGATTTTATTTTCTATAGTGATCGGCTGGGCAAGCTGGGTAAGCCTGGCCCTGGTGGGCGTGCCTGATGCTGGGCCTATATGGAGTGCGATCAAAGAGCTGCGCAAATTTCATTACGAGAAACACGCAAAATAAAACTTGCAATAATTAAAACCCCTGTGCTAGTATCCTAATAGTTGATCATTTTGAATCCGGGGGGACTCAAATTTTTATTATAAATACATTGGCTTTGCGAGCGGTTAGACACCTTGTCTGATATTGGTTGTTAGTTTTGGTTCCACCTAACAATTATCTCCTCCCCCGGATCACGCTCGCGAAGCCTTCTTTTTAAGGGGGAATCATGCCTAATATTGACAAGAAATTTCTGGACGATTTGGAGAAAGCCAAAGAGATATATTTTCTTATCGGCAAAGCTCTGTTTCAGGATGTGGGAAAACTTCCTGACGATCTTGACTCTTGCGACACGCAGGATGACGTGGACCAGACAAAGATCTGGTCTGACTTCGTTTACTCAAAAACCTGTGAGCTGCTGGATCAGGCGGATGAAATGCTGATCGGTGATCAGGTCCAGCGTAAATACAGTGAGCAGCAGTGGGATAAAATCCCAGTGGAAATCAAGACCTGGTACAACAACGGCGAATAACTTTCTTTAGGGGGAAAATCATGCTTGAAACAATTATATTATTTATGGCGCAGTTTCCGATTATTTCGATTATCGGGTTTACAATTTGCCCGGTCCTGGCTTGGCTGATGATTGGCGATGTTACCGAGCTGGATATGTGGAAGGAGAAAATGTGATGAAAGAGTTTTGCGAACAGTGCGGGTTTGAATTGTTTGAAGGTGAGGAGCGGTTTTGTTCTGATCATTGTGAGTGGGCTGCCCGGCGCGACCTGGACGAAGATCAGTTTGGTGATTTTGCGGAACCTAGACCGGAGGCTGAGCATGCGGTTTCCAACTAAAACAAAGCCCTGGGAGCATCAAGTCAGGGCGTTTGAGTTTGCCAAAGATAAGGATGCAGCGATGCTGGCGCTTGAGATGGGATGCGGGAAAAGTCTCGTAACACTTGCCCTGTTGAACCACTGGGATTGTCAGCGGATCTTGATTGTTTGCCCGCTATCAGTGGTGGGCGTATGGAATCGAGAGTTTGACCGGCACGTTCCTGGCGATTTTGTGGTCCATCCTTTGAATAAAGGCACAGTAACTAAGCGCATGAATGAGATGAAATCATTTGTGAGGCTTGCCAAAGCCAGGGGTGCGGCAGCTGTTGTGACGATCAATTATGATTCTTACTGGCGCGCACCGATGCGAGCAGCTATCGAGGGGCTGGGGTTTGATGCGGTGGTCTATGATGAATGCCACCGGCTCAAAACTGCTGGCGGTAAATCTTCGGTGTTCGCATCGAAGCTGAGGGATATTATTCCAAAGCGGCTGGGGTTGACAGGCACTCCGATGCCTCACTCGCCTCGGGATATTTATGCACAGTTTCGCGCCCTGGATACTTCGGTGTTCGGGAAAAGCAAGAACAGGTTTGAGCTTAAATATTGCATCAAGGGCGGGTATCAAGGCCATCAGATTGTCGGGTATCAGAATCAGGATGAAATGAAAAAGAATCTCGACAAGCTATCCATCCGCGTGACTAAAGAGGAAGCACTGGATCTGCCTGAGCAAACCCATGTGCAGCGGGAATTCTCGCTCGGGTCGGATTGCTTGGAGAAATATAAAAGCATGGAGTCAAACTTTTTTGCTGAGGTGGAAACTGGCGAAGTCAATGCCGCGAATGCAATGGTAAAACTGCTGAGACTTCAACAGATTACTTCTGGATTTCTAAAGGATGATGATGGCAACACGGCTCAATTGGGCGATGGTAAGAAGGATCTGCTGGCTGCTATCCTGGAAGATATTCCAGTGGAGAAACCAGTGGTTGTGTTCTGCCGGTTCCGCCAGGATTTAGAGGCGGTCCGTGATGTGGCTCACAAGCTCGGGCGCGTGCATGGCGAGATCTCTGGTAGCCAGCGCGATCTGACTGATCACTCAACAATGCCTGACAGTATACAAATGATGGGCGTACAGATTCAGTCCGGCGGTGTTGGCATTGACTTGACTGCTGCCAGCATTGCTGTATATTACTCAATCGGCTTTTCGCTGGGGGATTTTGATCAAAGTTTATCTAGGTTGCATCGCCCTGGGCAAAGGCATCCGGTGACGTTCTATCACCTGGTCGCGACCGACACGGTTGATGTGAAGGTTTATAAAGCATTGGAACAAAGAAAAAATGTAGTGGACGCAATATTAAACATGGAGGTGTGACGGTGGGATCTCAGGAATTGGTAAATCAATATGTCAAACTGATCGTAGCAAAGCGCGCGCTGGCTGATGCGGTCAAAGAGAATCAGGCGCATATCAACACGATGGATCCTTTGCTGCTCAGCTATTTTGAGAAGCATGGGATTGAGAAAGTTACCCAGGGCGGTTATACTTTGTCGCCCAAGCGAGACTTGAGGGCTATGAGATGCAAGGATGAAAACGATATACCTGTATCTGATGCTGTGTGTATCGAAGCATTAAAAGAAGCTGGGCTTAATGAGTATTTTGATCAAAAGATTTCATTGGCAAATTTAACAACCTATTTTAGAGAGCTTGATCAGGAAGGGGACGAGTTGCCGGAAGCATTAAAGGGCAAGTTTGCAGTGTATGAAAGGTTTATTGTAGCAACAAGAAAAGCAAATTCCTAAAAACTAAAACTAAAAATTGGAGATCTAAAAATGAATGATAAAACTCAAGCAATCGCAAAAACTGATGACCAAAACTTCGCAATTCTTCGACCTGGTGGCCCTGATGCTGCGGAAATTATTGCGGCGAATGCAGGGACGGGTGATTTTTCTGCGCTGCTGGACCGGATTACTTTACCTTCGGGTGGTGGCACTTCCTTTAGCGTTCCAACTATGGAAGGTGAAAAGGATTATAAGGAGTTGGAAGTGGTGATCGCGGCCTGGGAAGATCATCGCGTGTATTTCGCAAAATCGTTTGATGAAACCGGCGGCGGTGATCAGCCTGATTGTTTCTCAAACAACCTGGACCTGGGGGTTGGTGATCCTGGCGGCGAATGTGCTGCCTGCCCGCTGAACGAATGGGGATCCGCGCTTAAAGGCAAGGGCAAAGCATGTACTGAAAAGCGCATGTTGATGCTGTTGATCAACGGGCGCAACCTACCTGTCAAGCTGGACGTGCCGCCTTCCTCGCTGGTTATCATGCGTAAGTTTTTCCTGCGCCTGGCTGGTGAGGGTGTTAAGTACAACCAGGTTGTCGTGAAACTATCCTTGAATGCTGTTAAAAATGATAACGGTATCAAGTATGCTGAGGTTGAGGCTAAAGTTTCCCGGCGCTTGGATGAGGTTGAGATCGCTGGTATTGAGGCGTATACCAATGCGCTGACAAGAAAGCGATAGTTTAATTGAAGGGGCGCTCCGGGCTGAGATTGAGATCCCGCTGCGTCCCTTTCTTTTTCAACCTTTAAACTGAGGACAATATCTTGTTTGAAATCCCACAAGAAACTGAGGCTCTGACTGAGCTGGGTGAGCTGCGGCAATGGGTTTGCTGGAAAATGCTAAAAGAAAAAAACAAGGTTCCTTTTAATGCGATGACTGGTAAGCCTGCATCAAGCACGCGCCAGGATAGCTGGACCGACTTTAACACTGCGGTCAATGAAGTGATCGGGATGAAAAACTGCAACAGCAGTGAGCCATATACGGGGATCGGGTTCGTGTTTACCGCGAGCGATCCGTATGTTGGGGTGGACCTGGACAAATGTATCAGCACCTCGGGCCATATTGAGCAGTGGGCTTTAGATATTATCAAGGATCTCGATTCGTATACTGAGCTGTCGCCATCGGGCAAGGGTTTCCATATCTTTGTGCGCGGCGACAAGCCTCACTCGGGATGCAAGACCAATAAGTTTTCTAAGGTCGAGATTTACTCTAAAGAAAGATACTTTACCTTTACGGGCAATCATTGGGAAGGCACGCCTGAGTGCATCAACGCCCGTCAGGACGCGCTGGACCGTACCTATTACAAGCATGTGGCTTCCAAAGAAGATGTCAAAGCTGAGCGCGTACAGACTGCCTCGGCGGTGGATGTGAGCTTGTTGCCTGCGGTCCCGCTGCCTGCTTTGAAGTTTGGCGCGCTGCTGACGAATGATCGCAAATTTGCAAAGAGCTGGAACCATGAGCGCACCGATATGAGCGATCAGTCCAACAGTGGCTATGATTTATCCCTGTTGACGATAGCTTGTAAGGCGGGCTGGACCGACCAGGAGCTTCATGCTTTACTGATCGCGCATCGATCTGAACAGGGCGATCCGGACAAAGCGCACCGTGAGGACTATGCTTTAAGGCAAATTTCACTGGCGAAGAATGCCAAAAATAAGGATCTCAAGGATACTGAGGTCGAAAAATACCAGGATATAGAGGCTGTCAGGGGCGGTGAACCGCGCGAAGTGCTGGCTGTTTTGTCTGAAACTTTGGGTATTTCTATCGAAAGAATTATCAAAAGGGGGAAGGAAGATGCGGTATATTATTTTGTAATTGATGGTGAAGAAGCACTCATTGGCAACAGTATTGACATCTTTAATTTCGTCACAGTTAAGCGCAGAATTCTGGATTTTACACTGCTAGTTGTGCGCGATATTAGCCGAAAAAGATGGGACAATATGATGAATATTGCGGTGTCGATTATCGAGGACGATCCGGAGTATATGCTCACCAGAAAGATAGAAATTATGGAGTCTGTCGTGGAATATTTGCAAAGACGGACACTTTTTTCTGGCGATGAATGGAAAGTTGGACTGGAAAGTGACGAACCATTTCGGAAAGATGAGCGAGTTTGGATTCATTGTAATCGAATGTTGATGTATATGAGCAATATGCCAGGCGGCGATAAATCTCTGACAAAAGCAAAACTTCAAACAAAATTGCGTGAGCTTGGATTTACTCGGAAGGTTTTCTGCTTTGAACGCAAGGGGATACCGACTTCAAGATCTTACTGGGGATCGCCGTCAAGTTTTGACTACAAGTGTGAATCTAGTAAGCCTTAGATTTTTTTTGTTCCACGCCTCTATACGCGTAAGGCTGGAAAAAACTTTTTTGTTTTTTATTTTTTGAGCGGCTAATGGCTAATGGACTAATATTAGCTTATAAATCAATGCTTTATCAAAATGGTTGGCTAATGGTCGGCTAATAGTTTGTTTAAAAACAATGACTTGCAACCTAATGTGTATCTAGTAGGGGTTTCATTTTGAGAATGAGTATTTTTCTGGACGGATGGACGGATGACGGCATGCCTGGTGGAACAGAATCAATTCTGAGCGCCTGAGTGTACGCCTGTTAAGTTTTAAACGTAAACTGATACCAGTGGTCATGTTTGGTATCTAAAATCAAAATAGGGGGCAATAAGAGATGAGCAACGTGTACCATATATTCGGTCCGCCCGGATGTGGCAAGACCACAAGAATTGCCAAAGATGCTGGGTTGGCAGCGCAAAAAGTTGGAGCTGAAAATGTGTTGATTGCATCGCTCACAAAAGCAGCGGCTCAGGAGATTGGAGCGCGCAATACTGGGATCCCTAAAAAGAATATCGGGACGCTGCATGCGATCTGTTATCGAGCGGCTGGGATGCCAGAAATTGCCGAGACTAAAATCCAGGACTGGAACGATTATGCAAAAAACCCACAACACAAATTAACTGTTACGGGTAAAAACAGCATGGATGATTTGGGTCTAGGGTCTTATGACTTGGCTGAGGGTGATGATCTGCTGGCGCAAATGAATGTTTTACGGTCGATGATGCTCACAGGGTCGCACTGGCCTGTCAGGGTAGCTTCTTTCCGTGATGCCTGGTTCGAGTGGATGGATGACTGTGGGTATCTGGATTTTACAGGCATGATCGAGAAGGCTTTAAACGAGACTTATGTTGCGCCTGGCTCGCCTTCGGTGATGATTGGCGATGAGTGCCAGGATTGGAGTAAGCTGGAAATGACTTTGTTCCGGGACGTTTGGGGTGAGCGGGCTGATACCGTGTTGCTGGCTGGGGATCCGGATCAGACTATCTTCCGGTGGCGCGGTGCTGATCCTCGGTGCTTTATCGACCATGAAGTGCCTGAGAAAAATAAACGGTTCCTGCGTCAATCGTACCGGTTGCCGCCTGGTCCTCACCAGTTTGCGTCACGGTTGATTGCCAGGGTCCATGATCGTGAGCAAGTAGACTTCGCACCGAAGGCGGGCCATGATGGCAGTGTCGTATGGGGCGCTGACAGTTACAAGGATCCGTCAATGCTGGTGCGTGAGATTGAGCAACAGTGGCTTGATGGTAAAACTTCGATGGTGATTGCTTCGTGCGGGTTTGTGTTGTACGAGCTGATCGCGACACTGAAACGGTTGGCTATTCCCTTCCACAATCCGTATCGTCCGAGCCAGGGGTTATGGAATCCACTGGGCCGGGCCAAAGATAAGGTGATGCCTGTTGACAGGGTTATGGCTTTTCTTGCGCCTGATCCTGAAACATTCGAGGGGGAAGCTCGCGAGTGGGATAGTAGCGATCTGAAAAAGTGGATGAAGCCGCTGAAAGCTAAGGGACTGTTGCGCAAAGGTGTCAAAGGGAAGATTGAGGCTGAGGCTTATGGGGATCTGGACCTGGACGGGTTTATCAAGCTGTTTGAGGAGGAGGAAGATGCGGAAAAGGCTTTGATGCTGGACCTGGACTGGTATCAAATGAATCTGCTGGCTGAGGCAAGTGACAAGATGGCGTTCCCTTTGGATATCGCCAGGAAGCGTGGCGGTAAAGCTTTGACTGTGAGTCCGAAGGTGACGGTCGGCACGATACACTCGGTCAAGGGTGGTGAGGCTGATCTTGTTGCGGTCTTTCCGGATCTATCCAAGCAGGGGTTTAATGCTTATCATAATGTCAACAATGCAAACGGCTTTGAAGATGTGGTCCGGCTGTTTTATGTGGCGGTTACAAGAACGAAGGATAAACTTATTCTATGCTCACCAGCGAGCGGAAAGGCTTTTGAATGGTAATGTGGACGATAGTTGATAGGCCGAAAGGCAGGACGAATATCCTGGTTTGTTCGACAATGGAGGAGGCGGTTGAGGCACGCAAGACTTCGACAATCCCGGTGCTTGATCCTGTTGAGGTCCAGCAGCTCAAGGGATTGAGTGAGGAGGAGGCGGAATCAATGCTGATGGTTAAGGAAGTGTTCGGTGATATCTATCCTGAGCGACCGACACTTGAAAAAAAAGATAAGCCTGGGAGCCTTGCCCAGCGCAGGAAAGAGCTGCTTGCAAAAAAAAGAGTTGACAGTGCTTAACAGAATATGAGAGTATCTAAACAAGGCGAGAATTAGCAACAAACAGGAACGACATTTATATTTTATAAGCCATTCATCCGGCCTATTTGAAGCCCTGTCAAAGTCCTTGTTTGTTGTTCTCGCCAGAACTGCTACAAATTTGACGGGGCTTTTTTTATGGCATCTGAATCATCAATAACAATCAGCATCCTGAAATATCTCAAGGGGCTGGACGGGTGTAAGGCAGAAAAGCGACACGGATCCGCTTATAGTGTCAGGGGCGCTCCGGATATCCGAGGCTGTTATAACTCACAAGCCTTTGACATTGAAGTAAAGAAGCCTGGCGGGGTGGTGTCGCATGCTCAGAAGAAAGAGCTGGCGGGATGGCAGGCAGCAGGATCGAGGGTGTTGGTAGCGTACAATCTTCAAGAAGTGAAAGACTTTATTCAAAGTTTCTAGGGGGAAACAATGAGCTATATGCACGAGGTAAGGCGGTATGATGGTGAGGGGAAGCTGATCGAAACAATCAGCCCGGCGGAAGTGAAACGGCGGTACTGGGCGGAGTTTGTTGACCTTTCTGAGCAGGAGCATACGCCTGAGAGTCTGGCAAATGTTGGCACTATCAGCATAAGGAACGGTATTGTTAGGAAAAAGAGCGGTAGGGTTTGCGCTCATTGCGGCAAAAGTTTTCTTGGCGGTCCTAGAGCTAAGTTTTGCCCGTTTGTTCCCGAAGGCGGTAACTGTAAATCCAGGTATTACCAGGCTGAGGCTGCTAAGAAACGGGATGCGTTGCCACCGATCAAGTGTAAAATGTGCGGCAAGGACTTCAAAGCTGTTCGTGGTACTTACCGTAAATTTTGCCACGATCCATGCACCCATCACCTTTTGATTGAGTCCAGGCGGCCCGCTCCCAGGGACTATGATTGCCTGTCATGCGGAAAAGCATTTAAATCTGTTAAGCGCAGGGGCTTTGCCAAATATTGCCATGCGCCTTGCACTCCCGACAATAACGAACAAAGACGTGTTGCTGCCAGGAACAGAAGGCGAGTGCTAAAGGCTGAGCTGGCGCGCGGATTGAAGATGATTGATAAGATTTGTTCTTTGTGTGAAAAACCGTTTAAAACACACAAAAAAAATAGAATTTATTGCGGTGAACCATGCTCAGATAGTGAGTCTAAAAAGGTGGGTAGGGCTGAATATTTGTGTAAATTATGCCGTGAGCCGATGAAGCAAGGTACTGTAAATCGAAAATATTGCGGCGAGCCTTGTAATTACGAATTATATCATGCCCAATTGCGGCGCGATGCAGTTTCTTGAGGAGTAGTCCAGTGGTAAATCCAAAGTTTAATAAGGTAGTTGAGGAGATCCTGGCGTTACATGATAAGAAGAATGCGGATTATGGGACCAAAGAAAACCCGTTGAATAATTTGCAGGAATGTACCAGGCTCGGGCTGGATCCGACACTGGGGATTGTGGTCCGGCTGCAAGATAAGTGGAGCCGGATAGAAAACTTCTATCGCAATGGCGACTTGAAGAATGAGAGCCTGCGTGACTCGTTTATAGATAACGCGATATACTCACTGCTGGCTGTTACAATATTAGATTCTGAGGGGGAGAAGAAATGAACATTATCAGCGAGATAGATAGCAAGATTGAGGAGTTGAATAAAGAAATGGAATCATTGAAGGCAGCGCGTGAGATCTTGAGTCCTCATCGAATCCCTTGGATTGGTGCGGAGCAACTTGAGCCTGACGATCACCCATTTGTAAAACCTGATCCTAGGAGAAAGCATAATCCTTTAGGGCCGCGACCGAGGGATTGTTTACTTCCTGACTCAAAAGGGTTGTCTGTTTACGATGCTGTGAGGCGACAGGTCCAGCACTTCCCTGGTAATTTTAAGGAACGCGTGATATCGAGGGAGCTATTTAATTATGATGGCGTTATAAATGTTTCACGATGCCATCGTGCGGTGATGGGGGCGCTGTCTAGGATGGCTGAGGTCGGTATTGTGGAGCGAGTTGGAGCGGGCGTGTTTAGGTGGGTGGGCTGATGAAATATTGCCATAGCTGCAAGCAGACAAAAATGCGTGAGTATTTCAGGGTGAGCAAAGACTTTGCCGATGGGCTGGCGTTGCATTGTCAGGCTTGCGAGATTAAGAATGCGAAAGTTAAATAGGCAGCCGTCTCGTCACGGTGTGGGGAAGCTGCACTGGTAATGATAAGAGCCAGTCATAGCCGTAAGGTTGCAGTAAATCCCCGAGCCTTATTAACTTAAAAATTGGAGTTCAAGAATGAAATGCCAGACGATAACAGTAAAAATAAAATCTAAGAAGTGCCGGAATTATAATGAGTGTGAGATGAGAATCGGGGAAAAAGTGGTCTATAGATGGATTAACCCGCATGATCAAATGATGGAACACGGTTATTGTAGCCCCGGATACCACATCGCAACGGAAGCAATGACAAACCATTTAAAGTAGGGGCTGGCCCTGATATACCGACCTGATGCGTAGGTCGCAGATCCGAGGAACAACGAAAAGGGTACGCACCAGCCCCTTTAAAATTAAATAGGCAAGCCGTTTGATTTGAGACGATGCGTAGTAAATGGGCATCCAGACGGTTTAGGGGCTGGCCCGTCACCGTTATTAGCGAGGTGTATACATAGGGAGGCCACCAGCCCCTTGCCTATTAACTTAAAAATTGGAGGAATGATGAAATTGTCAGAGTGGCTTCTGGAACAAGAAGGGATTGTTATTGATGCTCCAGATTGGCAGGGGGCAGGCCTTCACGTTATCGGGACTTGTGAAAATTGCCGATCTTGGGAAGAAAACACAAATTATCAGCCTAGGCCGTGGTGGGGTCAATGTTTAAAGCTTGACGAGCCTAAAGGTAGAGAGCATTACTGTAAAGATTGGGAGCCAAAAGAATGATTGAGCCGTTGACAGATATTGAACGAGAAGAATTGAAAGTTTGGTTGGACGGCCCAATGTTTCGATATTCTGAGGATATAGCCTTAAAACTTACCCGTCTCATATACACAATTGATGCTTTGAAGTTTAGGGCTGAACTCAGTAAAGAGTGGTACGAAGGTATAAACAGACAAGCAAATGACACTATAGATAAACTCAAAGAAGAAAACGAAAAGTTGAAGGCTGAGATTGCACGACTCATAGACCTAGAAGCCACTAAGGATCGAATAGAATGATAAATAAAAAACTAAAAGTGGAGGTTGAAGATGATGGAGCCTAATTTCTTCTGGGGGTGTTTAATGGGATGGTTAATCACTAATTTAGTATGGACATTATTATGAAACCTAAATCGAGGCAAGAAACGTCTGAATTTATGGCTGAGAAGGTTTTAGGGTGGACGTGTATAATTTATCAAGGTCAGACTGTATGGATTGGTAATGATGAGGGCAAGCAATCTCATAGTTTGATTGATTTCATCTATTCCCCAGAAGGCTTTTTTGCTGTTTGGGATGCTGTTGAGAAGAAATTGCAACCCAGCCAAGTTAGGGGGATTTTTATGCAAGTCTTGACGGCAAGCAATCGGCCTGAAATTGATATGGGAGGCAAGAAAATAAGCAAAGACAGATACGAAGCTTTTTATAACGCAGTTTGGGAGGTTCATAAAGAAAAGTCTGAGCATAGCTGACTATCTACAGCATCGGGGGCTTGGCTCCGTACTCACACTATGCACCAAGCAAATGAGCGGTAGTCTAACCGGGGCGGGGTTTCTTGCAAGTTTCCTCCGCTCCGGGGCCGCTTATGCTTTGACCTTGATTTATTGGCTGTTTTGTGTATATAATCAGGTAAATTGTAAAGGAGTTTTGACTTGGCTAATAAATACGGGAATTCATCGCTGGCGCATCTAAACACTTTGCATCCTAACCTGGCTATGGTTATGCTGGACGCGCTCAAGACTATGGACCATTCGATAATCGAGGGGTATAGGAATGAGGAGCGGCAGAATGAGCTGTTTGACGCGGGCAAGTCTAAGCTGCGGTATCCTGACGGGAAGCATAACTGCATGCCATCGCTGGCAGTGGACGCGATCCCTTACCCTGTTGACTGGGAAGATCGCGAGCGCATGACTCTATTTGCTGGCATTGTCCTGGGTGTGGCTTCGCAGTTTGATATTGCGATCAGGTGGGGCGGTGACTGGAATGGTGACGGGCAAGTGAAAGATAATAAATTTGATGATCTGGTTCATTTTGAGCTGGTAGGTAAACAATAAAGCAAAGGGAAATCTCATGGAAATTGTGGCTGATGTAATAAAACAAGCACCTGACTGGCTTCTGGCAATCTCGGGTATCATTACAGCTTTGACTGCATTCACGGCACTCACGCCTTCAAAGATTGATGATAAAACGCTGGGTGTCGCATCCAAGTATGTCAATATCGCCTTGAAGGTCTTGAATGTTGGCGCTGGGAACGTGCTATCAAACAAGAATAAGAAATGACAGCAGTTATTATCTTGCTCGTATTGCTTGGCGGTGGTGGAATCTGGATGTATCGCCAGGGCGGGAAGTCTATCAAGGGCGCTTATGCTATTGATGATCTGGAAACTTTGCAGGAAATAAATGAGGCTGACAATGACTTCGACCAAAACACTGATGATATATTTCGTCAGCTTGATGGCAGTGACTACGGGAAGCCTCGGTTGCCACGCGACAGGTAGAACGGGGAAGCTTTACAATTCACCGGTCAAGCCTGAGTGTGTGTTGCCGCTGGGGGATCATGGTGATTATGATTATCGACAGTGTACGGTCCCGCAGATTGGTCATGCCTGGGTTGAGGAGAAACGGATGCGGCTGAAATATGAACAGCAAATTAAGATTATGAACAGGGAATGAGCAAGCATGGCCCTGATAGTCGGGAGGAATATCCGAATCATGGGCAGCGCAAGCAGTGTTCATTCGTTACAGAATCTTTGACGGTTCCGTTTTACCCATGCAGGACTTATGACAGGGATGGCAAGCTGATCAATGAGGAGATCCGTGAGCCATCTTATTTGAATAGCGCTCACGGGTGTTTGAAAGCATTTGACATTTATTACCAGGGGGAAGCATAATGAACAGTGTTGAAAAGCAGGATGAAATTATCAGGGATATGGAAATTTGTGACAAGCAAATGACTTTGCTCAGGGAACAGTATAATAAATTCAAGCTCGCGAAGGCAGTGCTGCGGGATGAAATTGTGAAACTTAAACGCGAGGCTCGGGTGGGATGAATGTAAGGACCAAGCGACCGGATGACGTAACTAAATTGATTGATGCTGCCTATAAACGTGGTTTAGCCAAAGGCAGGCCGAAGGCTGGCTTCCCGAAGCCAGGCACTCTAAACGCCAGGCAGACTAAATTTATTGAGGAGTACTGCATTGATCGCAATTCAGTTGCGGCTGCTAGGCGCTCGGGCTATACGGAAAAGGCAGCCCGGTCGCATGGGAATCGGTTATTGCACACTCCCCATATTGCAGCCGAGATAAAGAAGCGGCTGGATGTTATTGAGGAGAAAGCAGGCTTGAAAGCTGTTGAGGCTATGATGGAAGTTAAAGCCATCGCGACAAGCAATATTACTGACGGGATGGAAATCAACAAGGTTACTGGCACGTTTGACTTTAAGGATCCGGATACGATACCGCCTGACTTCTGGAAAGCTGCGCAGGAAGTATCTACTTTTCCTTTACCTGGCGGCGGTGTTGGTATCAAGATCAAGATGCACCCGAAACTCACTGCTTTGAAGATGGAGTATGATCGCCATCAGCTCGTGCAGCCTGCGGTCAATCAAACTACTAACATTGCAAGTATGCACATTTCACTGCTGGACCAGAATAAAGCGATGAAGCGTGTAGGAGAATCTGAAATTATTGACGTGTAGCCAGGGGTGGAAAGATGGATTTGTGTGCGATTTATTTCGGGGATAGTCATGGCTCTATATCGCAGCATGCTGCTGGCTATCCTAAAGCGGATGACCATATTAAAGGGGGAACAATGAGTAAATGCAAACATCAAACATGTACTTATGGGGAATGCAAACATCCAGGGGATCTGTCGCGGCGCGATTGGTTTGCTGGGATGGCGATGCAGGGAATTCTTGGCAACAATGATGTCACTGGGCAAATTGAAGATTCGGTCGGTGCGGATATGCTAAAATGCGGCAAGTCTCTGGCGCAGATATGCTTTCACTTGGCTGACGCTATGATCGAGCGCAGCGATAAAGAATGACAGCTACCGCTACGGATCGCAACTATGCTGAGGAGTTTACGAAGGAAGTGGCGAAGTGTTGGGACAATCCCCTGCGCTTCGTCAAACTTGTATTCCCTTGGGGTGAGGGCGATCTTTCCGGGTCCGATGGGCCTGACGTTTGGCAAACTGAATTGCTTGAACAGATTGGCGAGCATCTTCGGACCGGGAACGGTGAAGCTTTGCAGGCTGCAATTGCTTCGGGGCATGGTATCGGGAAGGGCGCGATCACTGCCTGGATCATTATGTGGTCGATGGCAACAAGGAAAAACCTCAACGGCGTAGTCACTGCCAACACAAAACAACAACTCGAAACTAAAACCTGGCGTGAGCTGGCACTGTGGCACTCGCGATCCTTAATCAAGCCCTGGTTTGAATGGACCGCGACAAAGTTTTGTCATGTAAGCTCACCTGAAACCTGGTACTGTTCTGCGATCCCTTGGTCCGAGCGTAACTCCGAGGCGTTTGCGGGTCAGCATGGAGAGGTACTCGTTATTTATGACGAGGCTTCATCCATTCCTGATATTATTTGGGAGGTATCCGAGGGCGCGATGACTGAGCCTGGTGCAATGTGGTTTGCTTATGGCAACCCGACCAGGAACTCGGGACGGTTTCGGGAATGCTTTGGCAAGCGCAAGCATCGCTGGATCAATAAACAGATTGACAGTCGAACATGCAAGATGACTGACAAGCGCAAGCTTCAACAGTGGGTTGAGGATTATGGCGAGGACTCGGATTTTGTTAAGGTAAGGATCAAGGGACAATTCCCTTCGGCTTCATCGATGCAATTTATTCCGACACACCTGGTCGATGAGGCGGTAGAACGGGAGGCCAAGTGTTACTTAGAAGAACCTTTGATAATGGGGGTGGACGTTGCGAGATTTGGGGATGACCAAAGCGTTATTTGTTTTAGACGCGGACGAGATGCAAGAACTATTGAATGGCTCAATTTTAGAGGACTGGACACCATGCAGCTCGCTACTAGAGTCGCGGAACAAGTCAGGATACATCAGGTCGATGCAATATTTGTTGACGGTGGAGGTGTTGGTGGAGGCGTAGTGGACCGGTTACGGGAATTGCATGTAAATGTGATTGAGGTAAATTTTGGTAGCAAAGCCGAAGATATACGTTATAATAACAAACGAGCGGAGATGGCAGGAAAGGCGAGAGACTGGTTGCCTGGCGGAGCGATCCCCAACAACCCGGAACTTATTACGGATATGAACTCGATTGAGTACGGCTTCACTCCGACAAATAAGATCCAGCTTGAAAAGAAAGAAGATATGAAGCGCCGGGGATTATCATCGCCTGACTGGTTTGATGCCCTGGGGCTGACGTTTGCTTATCCTGTTGCACCGAAGGGAATGGCAGGCAAAAGGAATGGTGAAGCTGCGAAGAAACGCAGGGATTATAATCCGTATAGAAAACAGGCATGATGCCGATAACAATTGAGCAGGAGGCTCTGTAGCATGATCAACCTCTTTGATTTAGCAAGCGTTTTAATGTGCGGCGGCGGGCCACCACCTAGACCTGTGGCTCCACCGCCACCGCCACCGCCACCACCACCGGCTCCGAAGAAGCAGCCCAAACGGTCTGCGGCTCAGAAGCAAGGTGCGGTAACGGGTGCATCAGAATCTAAAGGTGCAGGCGGAGGCTTCGGCGGAACATTGCTGACTGGTACTGCTGGCATTGGTGATTCTGCAACCTCAACAGGCAAAACAATTCTCGGTGGTTAAGTGACACGCGAACAGAAACTATCAGAATATATCATCGGTCGCATAAACACCCCGCTAGTATGGGGTGTGAGCGACTGTTGCCTGTTCGTAGCTGACGCGCTTCACGCCATGACTGGCAAGGATATCGCGAGCTGGTTCCGAGGTGAGTACAGCACCAGGGGTAAAGCTTTTGAGATGCTGCGCAAGTTTGCTGGCGGGTCCGTAAAGGAAACAGTGGAGGAGCTTGCCAGGGTGTTTGAGATGGACAAGATCACTGCTGACATTGCGATGCAGCCCGGCGATATGGTTCTTTTAAGGGCTGCTGCATGTGATCCTATCGCTGAGCGCTTGTCAAATGGCTTAACTGTTGGTATAGTAGGGTTTGACGATATAGGAATATTGTCGCAAGGGAAGGATGGTTTGGTTATACACACTGATGCTGAGGTGTTGAGCGCATGGCGGATATGAATATAGTATCATGGCCTGTTGTAACAGGATGCGAAAGACTAACACCTGGATGCGATAACTGCCCGACCTATTGGGAATATCAGAAGCATGACAGGGATTACCGCCCGAAGATTCATTTCTCTGAGCTGGCGGTCCCTGGATACAAAGATGAACCGACTATTTACCTGGTCGCCGCTGGTAGCGATCTATTCCACGAATCGGTGACTGAACATTTCATTCACCTGGTGTTCGAGACAATGACTGAGAATCCTCACCATCACTTTGAAGTAGGGACCAAGCGCATTGAGCGTATGGCGGCAATGACAAAGCGCGGGCTTAAATGGCCTGACAATGCTGTTGCCTTCACAGCTGTTGAGGAGTCTAAATATAAATGGCGTATTGATGCGCTGCGGGAAGTGGACGCAAAGCATAAGATGATTTCCTTCGGTCCGATGGTCGGACGTGTTGGTGAGATTGACATGACTGGCATTGATGTGGCTGGGGTAGTTGTTGAAACCTGGGGACCGAATCCAAGACCGATCAAGCAAGAATGGATCGATGAAATTATAACGCAATGCCGTGATCAGGAAGTAAGGATCTCGATGGATTCATGGCTATTCGAGGAGGCTTCTTAATATGACAGGAACAGCGGTGATAGCAGGGGCGGCGGTCTTTAGTGCTGGGTTGGGTGCTTATCAGGCATTCACAGCGCCATCCGCGCCATCCGCGCCAGAATTCGCAGCATTACCCGAGTCAAAGGTGGCACAAGAATCAAAGGTGGCTGACAAGCAAACAGCAAACGCAATTAAATCAGCAAAGAAACGTAGTGGTGTGGCGGTTCCTAATACTTTACTGACAGGAAGTCAGGGCGTAGGCGATGAGGAATTAAATCTCGGTGGCTCGCGCTTAGTTTAACGGAGACAGGATGTCTGACAAGTTAATTGATGTAAGCAGGACCGACCAATATCTTAGGCGGCTGGGGTCTTTGGACCTTGAGCGTCAATCATATATGAACCATTGGGAACAGATCACCGACAATCTACTGCCTCGGTCTGGTCGATACTTCCTTCAAGACCGCAATAAAGGCGAGCGGCGCAACCTCGATATCAATGATTCGACAGGTACTCGCGCTTTAGGCGTGTTGGCTGCTGGAATGATGGCGGGAATGTCATCGCCTGCGAGAAAATGGTTTACATTGGCTCTCGCTGACAGGGATCTGATGGAATTTCAACCGGTCAAGCTTTGGCTTAATGACGTGGTGGAAATCATTCGTGAGATCTTTGCCAGGTCCAATGTGTACCGCGTGCTGGCTGGGTTGTATGAGGAGATGGGCGCTTTCGGTACTGGCTGCGCGATGCTGTTCCGGGATCCTAATGACCTGATCAGACTTTACCCGCAAACTGTTGGTGAGTTTTATATCGGGCAAGACAATAGATATACAGTTGACACGATTTACAGGGAATTCCAAATGCAAGTAGGGGCCATCGGCAAAGAGTTTGGCCCTGATAATATGAGTGTTGGGCTGCAAGAGCTTTGGAAGAAGGGCGAAATGGACAAGTGGGCGACAATCCTGCATGCTGTTCAACCGCGCCAGGATCTCAACACCTTGAAGCTTGACAATAAAAACATGCCTTTCGAGTCAGTGTTCATGGAAACCGGCGCGACTGAGGGTAAATTTCTCCGCGAGTCAGGGTTCAAGAAGTTTCCTGCGCTGGTCCCTCGGTGGATTACCAGGGGCGGCGATGTTTACGGATCTGACTGCCCTGGCATGACAGCATTGGGTGATATCAGACAGTTGCAGGACAACCAGCTCAAGAAAGCAAAAGGCATTGATTACCAAACAGATCCACCGCTACAAGTACCGACTGCATTGAGAGGCAGTGAGGACGTGTTGCCAGGTGGAATAAGTTATTATGATCCGGCGGCTCCGACTGGTGGTATCCGCTCAGCGTTTGAAGTTAATTTAAACCTTCAACATTTGCTCGAAGATATCGGCGATGTTCGTAACCGGATCAATTCATCTTTCCATGTGGACCTATTCCAAATGATCGCGCTCTCGGATCGCAGGCAGATCACTGCCCGCGAGATCGAGGAGCGGCATGAAGAAAAGCTTCTGGTCCTTGGGCCTGTGTTGGAGCGCAACCAGAATGAATTGCTTGATCCTTTGATCAACAACACGTTTGACATTGCCCTGGAAGAAGGACTATTTCCACCACCACCCGAGGAGTTGCAGGGTGCAGACTTGCAAATTGAGTATGTATCGATGCTGGCTCAGGCTCAGAAAGCTGTTGGAATAGGCTCATTGGATCGCATGATCGGAACGATAGGGCAGATTGCCGCCGTCAAGCCAGAAGCGCTCGACAAGCTGGATGCCGACAAGGTTGTTGATGAATACAGCAATATCCTGGGCATTCGACCGGACCTGATTGTGGCAAACGAGCAAGTGGCCCTGGTTCGACAGGAACGGGCTGAGGCTCAGCAGGCAGCGCAGAAGCAGGCGCTTATTCCAGAAGTAGCCAATACCGCGAAAACTTTATCCGAGACACCAACGGGTGAGGGTGGGTCGGCGTTAGACGAAGTACTGAGTCAATTTTCTCAAGTCTAGGAGGACTGTGTGGAGAATCGTAGGGAAGAAGTACAGGCAGCGAACCACGCGAAACGGGAGCAGCGATTGGATGATCTTCGCTGGATCTTGAAAAGCGCGCGAGGGCGTAGGTACATGAAGGGAATGTTGGTGTTTCATGCTGTGTTTGCGCATATCCCGACCAACAATAAGGATGAAATGCTCAAGACGATAGGTAGGCAGGAAGCTGGAAGAAAGATTTATGGAGAAATTTTCGAGGCGAGCCAGGGGTTAGCTTTGGAGATGTTTGGAGAACTCATTTAACAGGAGAAACAAGATGGACGAAACAACGGAAGGAACCGCACCGGATAATTCCAACGCGGACGCAGGCACACAAGAAGCCGAGGGGCAACCTTCTCCGCAGGCTGGTGCTGAGCAAGAGCAAGAAGCGAAGGGTACTGATCAGGCACAAGCTCCGCAGGATGCTGCTGAGTTTATCATCCCTGATGGTTTCGAGATGGACGCGAACGGGCGTGAAGAAACCAAGCAATTCTTCGCTGAGATAGCCAAGATCACCGATCCAAGGGCGCGCGAGCAGGCGATAATCAATAAGCATTTTGAATCGCTGCAACGCCAGGCCGATGCGGGCGCGGAAGCTACCCAGGCGCAGCATCAGCAGTGGGCTGTTCAAGCACGAACGGATCCGGAGTTTGGTGGTGCTGATCTATCTGAGAACATGGCAGGCGCGCGCAAGGCAATGAACAGCTTCTCAAACCCTGCGGTTGATGGGGATGGCAAGCCAGTGTTGCATACTGACGGGCCGCACAAGGGTCAGCAAATGACCGAGATCGAATCGTTTATGAATGAAACGGGACTAGGAAACGATCCCCGCATGATCCGCGTGTTCCATCGTGTGAGCAAAGCGCTGAGTGAGGACAATTTTGTTTCCGGACAAATGAAACCGC
>ENA-OREN01001911-OREN01001911.1-marine-metagenome-genome-assembly--contig:-NODE-1911-length-22702-cov-5.879912_pt1 | contig 22702 bp, 19 predicted proteins | sample MGYA00248624_ERZ508555 | MGnify/ENA primary metagenome ERZ508555 (study PRJEB26222, sample SAMN06267773) | marine metagenome | isolation source: Saanich Inlet, British Columbia, Canada | place...
ACGGCTCTCAATACTGAGATATTTTTTATACTGGGACACACAAATTGTGGAGCAGTAAATTTTGCAGCTGGCGCCAGTCTGGCAAGCGTAACGAAACTGGACGAATCAAAAGGTACTCACTCGGTGGAACCTGTTGGTGGTGAGCAGAAAAAAAACAGCGGAATTCAACTTGCTTCTGGTAAGAAAGAATCAAAGATTATCAGTATGCTGAGGAAGTCGGATTTTTCTGCCGCCAGCCGTGAGGTGCAGCGCGAAATGCTTCCCTTGACTATTCCTATTGAGAGAGGGATTGCCAAGTTAGTGAAGATCGGTGATGAAAAAAAGGAGCTTGCATACCTGAGCCAGACAAATGTGGACTATCAGGTAGAAAAGGCATTAGAGTATTACGGCGACAGAGTAAAGGATAAGAAATTGGCCATCGTTGGTGGCATATATGATTTTGTGGGTGCCTATTCTAATACACGTGGTAGAGTAGTGGTCACCAACATAAATGGAATATATGACAAAAAGAAACTTCAGGAAAATGCCAGGACATTTTGTGAGGCAGATGATACTCTTGATAAGTCCAGCGAATCATATAAGCTTTGTTGTAAACTAATTGAAGAAAAGGTCTCTCGCATATAGGGAGTTGACAATCGTTCCTTGATGTGTTCAGGCATTCAGCAGGTAGAATGCTCCTGCTCCCGCTTGAGAACCAGCCAGTGCCAGCAAACTCATCTTCCACTGATACCATATAAAATACTTATTAATACTACCCATGACCGCAACGCCTTCAGTTTTATAATCTTTATCGTCGATAATCAAGGAGATTTAAGGATATTTTGCTTTTAAATAAAATTGTACTCTATGGTTAGGACGCCTCGCTGCCGTCCTTTTATCTCTTTGCATGTTCTGAAACATCTGGTATGCTTGCCTCTTTACGTCATAATTGCTGATAAATGTCGATTTGAAAGGAAATAATGTTGCAAGACGAAAGAACTAAATTGGCAAAAGTTTTATTAAGCAATATAGATTTGTCATCCAAAAACTATGACGGGTACCTGTTTAGTTATGGTCGTGATTCAGACGTTGTAGAGGATTCTATTAGAAAAGTTGGGCTGATTAATCCTCCTATATTGAAGAAAAACCCTGATACCGAAGGAACGTATTATGTTATATGTGGGTATCAACGAATTCTGGCATGCAAAAAACTGGGACAGGTAAGCATTGATGCAAGGGTTATAGATGGTCTTACCGACGAGGAGACATTGTTGTTAGTTCTGCATGATAATTTGGCATCAAGAGGGTTTAATGAGATAGAGAAGGGGATTGTATTAAAGAAGTTTCTGGATATAGGATATTCTTGCGATAGGCTAGCTGCTGAAATAACTCTACTCCTTGAGATACCTCCAAATAAGAACATAATAGAAAAATACCTTTCAGTGTTAAGATTAGATAATGAAATAAAACAATCTATTGCCAGGAGTGAACTTGAACTTGAAAGGGCATTTCTTCTTATTACACTTGATGATGCTGAGAGAGAGGTTGTTTACAGATTCCTCTTTAAGGAATCAATCACTAATACAAATGAAGCAAAAGAGGCAATAAGAAACCTCCTTGATCTTAAGCTTATAAAAAAGATGGAAATGGAAGAGCTATTGTTATCAGATGAAATCAGTCATATTATTTCAGATAATAAATCCAATAAGAGACAAAAAGGTGAAAAGCTATGTAGTTTAATAAAGTCTATGCGTTATCCTTCGATCAGGATGAAAGAGGATGAGTTTGACAAATCATGTAGGGAGCTGAAACTAGATAATGATGTTCGTGTCAATCACTCCAGATATTTTGAAGGTGATGAAATCAGGATAACGTTAAAGGCTTTTAATGAGGAGAAGTTGGGGGGTAATCTAGAAAGACTCCTTCTAAATATCAGGAATGGTATGTTTAAGAAATTATTCTCTATAATTAAATGAATCTTTTTGTTGGGCCACTGATGAATGCAGATTATATGGGTTTCATATGCAAGTATTTAATAACTTAATGACGAAGGTTGTTTATTCAATATGGCAAAAGAGAACAAGGTCAGTTCAAAGATAATTGCGGCTGCCAGAAAATTAAAGATTTTTGACGATTCGTTTGTGCTTATTCTGGCTGCGCTGGTAGGGCTTACAGGTGGATATTTTGCTATTGCGTTTCGTTACTTAATAAATAACGTGACAGTATTGCTGGGGATCATGTGTGAATATACATCCTTCGGGATACAATATTCTGCATTGTATATTAGTAAAATATTACCTTTTTACCATAGCAAAGGCATTGCTGCTTTCACAGAATTACAATTTGTTTATATATTCCTGATACCCATTATCGGACTGATGTTGGTTGCTTTCATAACAAACGTCTTTGCAAAAGAAGCAAAAGGTCATGGTGTCCCGGAGGTTATGTCTGCCGTTACCAGGAAAGGTGGCATTATAAGGCTTCGTATTGTTCTAGTAAAGATGTTTGTATCGGCAATAACCATAGGTTCAGGAGGGTCGGTTGGTAGAGAAGGACCAATCGTACATATTGGCTCTGCAATAGGGTCAGTTTTTGGGCAATATTTTAAACTGTCCAGTTCGGCAGTTACCGTACTTGTAGGGTGTGGTGCTGCTGCGGGCATTTCTGCAACCTTCAATGCTCCGATAGCAGGTACTTTATTCGCATCTGAAGTAATCCTGCGAGACATCAGAATAACCAGTGTTTCTCCCATACTCATATCCTCTTTAGTGGCAGCTTCCGTATCCAGGGCCTATTATGGAAACAGCCCGGCATTTCTTGTCTCTCATTACCAATTGGCCAGCTATAGAGAACTAGGTTTATATTGTGCTCTTGGCCTGTTAGCAGGTCTGGTTGCTGTTTTGTTTGTTAAGGTACTTTATAAAACAGAAGATATTATTGATGCAATAAAGATTCATTGGTTATTCAAGGCAGCTATGGGAGGCTTTTTATTGGGGCTTGCGGGTATGTATCATTCTGAAATACATGGAGTGGGATATGGGGTTATTGAAATGATACTAAATAACCCAGGTCAATACGGAATCATCATACTATCAATATTGTGTATGCTCAAAATAGTTATGACGTCGGTTACGATTGGGGTTGGCGGTTCCGGTGGTGTCTTTGCTCCTTCGCTGTTTATGGGAGCAGCGCTTGGAGGACTATTCGGGATTTGTGTTCAGGGGATTCCTTATTTTGATATAGCTTCGCCCGGGGCATATGCATTGGTTGGGATGTCTGCTGTTGTAGCAGGAACTACTCACGCTCCCATTCAGGCAATCCTCATACTGGTAGAGATGACAGGCAACTATGAGATCATACTACCGATTATGATAAGCTGTGTAATCAGTAATATAGTGTCTAAGAAAATTGAAAGTGGTTCCATCTATACAATGAAGCTTTTAAGGAGAGGGGAATCAATGGAGATTGGCAAAGACAAAAAAATTCTTAAGAAATTAAGAGTTGCTGACGTTATAGTTAGTAATTGTATAACCATAGATATGGATACGCCATTCACTGAGATTTTGCGATTGATGCGTACTACTAATGCAGATGGATTTCCTGTGCTGGACGGAGATGGGGGGCTTGTTGGCATGGTGGGTTTGCAACAGATTAGTAAAGCATTGCAAAAGGAGGAGTCACAGGAGCATCTGCTTACAAGTGATCTTGTTGTAAGTGAACAATATGCACTTACACTTAATAAAGATCTCTTGGAGGTATATGATGAGATGAGGATTGGGGGACAGGGATGCTTGCCGGTGGTTGATGAAGGTGATAATAAAAAATTTATAGGAATCGTTACGAGATTCCATGTGATGTCTATGTACAATAAAGAATTGGTATTATTACAGGGAGCCGGGAAGGAAGAATAAAATAAAGATTGGTAGTTTTGTTTATATGTGAAGATTGATCTCTTATTGTATTTGAGGGGAAGAGTTATTGATAGTTTTAGGAGTTGATACCGGGGGTACATTTACTGATTTTGTGCTGTTTGATGGAAAAGAATTAAAGGTTCATAAAGTTGTTTCCACACCACATAATCCCGCTGAGGCAATTTTAGACGGGATCAGATCGCTTGAATTTGCTAAGAAGCAGATGCCTATTGTGCATGGTTCCACTGTTGCAACAAACACGCTTATTGAGAGAAAAGGTGCGAAGGTTGCATTGATCACAACAAGCGGATATGAGGATGTGCTTGAAATTGGCCGACAGGCAAGAAGTTCTCTCTATGATCTCTTTATTACCCGAGAATCACCACTGGTTCCGGAATCGCTCAGATTGGGAGTGCAGGAGAGGGTGACATCAACCGGCGAAGTGCACACCGGTATCAAAAAGAGAGATTTACAGAAGATATGTGCTGAACTAAAAAGGCAAGGTGCTGAGTCTATTGCAGTATGCTTTCTCTTCTCATATAAAAATTCTGCAAATGAAGAGGCTGTGGTGAGGAAAATGGAACAGATGGGAATCCATGTCTCTGCTTCCAGCAGTATATTGCCTGAGTATCGAGAATACGAAAGGTTTAGTACTACAGCAGTGAATGCTTATGTTTCTCCGGTTATGTCTGAATACTTGACTTCTATGGAGGACGGTTTAGAGACAAAAAACATAAGAATAATGCAGTCAAACGGTGGAAGCATTTCTATAGGATCAGCTAAGAAAATGGCTGTTAATTGTATTCTTTCAGGGCCCGCAGGTGGTGTGTCCGGGGCTTTCGGTATAGCAAAACTTGCCGGTATTAAAAAAATCATATCTTTTGATATGGGTGGAACTTCGACTGACGTTTCCTTGTGTGACGGTGATGTTCGCCTTTCTACGCAGACTATTATTGATGAAATGCCTATAAAAGTACCGGTTGTAGATATGGTTACAGTCGGGGCAGGTGGTGGGTCCATAGCATATATAGATCCCGGAGGGGCACTTAGAGTCGGGCCGAAGAGTGCAGGTGCCGATCCAGGCCCTGTCTGCTATGGAAAAGGTAAAGAAATAACAGTAACTGATGCAAATTTATTTCTGGGAAGAATCAGTGCCGAATTCTTTCTTGGTGGAAGAATGCGGCTTGAAGCTGATAAAGTGTCCGGATACCTTGGCCGTTTTTCAAAGAAACTTGGAATGAGTTCTGTAAAGGCGGCAGAGGGAATAATAGATATTGCAATCGCTAATATGGCAAGGGCCATAAAGGTGATTTCAGTTGAAAAGGGCTTTGATGTTAGAGATTATACTCTGGTCTCTTTTGGTGGTGCTGGTGGACTTCATGCATGTGAATTGGCTGAAAGTCTCTTAATCAAGAAAATTCTAGTTCCCAGGAATGCAGGTGTGCTTTCTGCTTTGGGAATGATACTTACCGATATTATTAAAGATTATTCTAAAAGTGTACTCTTAAAGGTAAATAAGAATGATTATAGTAAAATCATGAACCTGTTTAAACCATTGATGTCGCAAGGAATGAAGGATATTATTTCCGAGGGTATCAGTAAGAGCAGTATATCCGCAGAAAACTATGTAGACATGAGGTATGTGGGGCAGTCTCATGAACTTATGTTGCCATTTATAGATGATTATATTGAAGATTTTCACAAACTCCATAAAAAAATGTATGGTTATTCAAATGCGGAATATGAGATTGAAGTTGTAAATATCAGAGTAAGGTCTATCGGCAAGACAAGGAAACCTTCACTGAGAAAGAGGGTAATTAATGACACAATGAAAGGCGAAGCGTTAACCCAAAAAACAAGATGCTATTTCAGAGGCAAATGGTTTAAGACAGATGTTTATAACTGGAATAGCGTACATACAAATTCCAGGATTAAGGGGCCTGCTCTTATAGTAGAGGATACGTCAACAACGTTTCTTCCGCCAGAATATATTTGCAATGTTGACAATTATGAAAACCTGATTATAGAAAAGAAGTGATGTGGGATTGTGTATAGGGAATTAAGCAGTTGTAATAACGTTTCGACTCCGCTCAGCGTCACATCACCTGAGCGCTTTAATGACGTCATCCTGAGCGGAGTCGAAGGATAGTCAAAGACTTATTAATCTTCAACGATCATAGAGAATAAGCCTATAAGGTAAGAAATATATTTGCCGAAAATGGGACAACAGTAACAAATATACCTATCTCTTTTCCATACCTGATGGTTGTTTCGTGACTTGCTGTGCTACCAGTTTGCCATTGCCGGAATCGATAAGATCATGCCATACGTTAGCTGGAGCAAGAAAAGTTGAGCCCACTTCAACCTCTAATGTTTCTTCACTGCCTTCATCCAGTTTAAAAGTACCGCTACCATCTATTACAGTAAAAATCTGGTCCCCGGTTGGATGCCTGTGGTAGCCAAGAGCCTGCCCCGCCTTAAAGTAATAAACATCAAGAGTTAACGAATCTCTTTTGATTATTGTTACCTTTGCTACCATATCATCCTGTGTTTTTCTGTATGCCGAAATATTACCATTTTGAATTGCCATGTAGAATTTCTCCGGTTAAAGTGATAAAGATAAAAATAAAATATTAAAAATCTTAAATACTATAGCATCTTAGACTTAGAGAGTCAATACTGGCAAAGTTATATCTTTTGTAGTAAGATATGTTCTAATTTATTAATTAATTTATCACACTATGTATTGGTGATTTGTTAAATATGAAACAAGATAACATAGCAATTAAGGTTAGATGTCTAAGTAAGGACTTCGATATTAGTGAGTCTGGCAAAGGGTTTTCAGGAAAGCTGAAAGCTCTTTTTCACAGAAAACGAAAAACTCTTACAGCAGTTGATGCTATTGATTTTGAGATCAATCGTGGAGAATTTGTAGGATATGTGGGCGAAAATGGCGCAGGCAAATCAACTACAATAAAGATGCTGACTGGTATACTTGTGCCTACGTCCGGGATTGCAGAGGTAAATGGAATTATCCCCTTCAAAGACCGAAAGAGGAATGCCGCGAAAATTGGAGTTGTATTTGGTCAAAGAACTCAACTGTGGTGGGATCTTCCGGTACGTGAATCGTTTGATCTGTTGAGAGTGATTTTCAGGGTATCTCAGTCTGATTTTAACTCTCAAATAAAAAAGCTTGATAAAGCGCTGGGTCTTAATCCTCTCATGAATATGCCAGTGAGAAAGCTATCATTAGGTCAGCGGATGAGATGCGATATAGCCGCTTCTTTGATCCATAATCCTCCAGTACTCTTTCTGGATGAACCAACTATTGGTCTGGATGTGTTAGCCAAAGAGTCCGTAAGGAACTTTCTTGCAGAAATAAACAGGGAGGAAGGGACTACCATAATTCTCACTACTCACGACATGAACGATATTGAGCAACTTTGTAAACGAATTATCATTCTTGAGGAAGGGAAGATAATGTATGATGGTGAGACTACGTTGCTGAAACAAAAGTTTATTCATGAAAAAGTGATAGAGGTTGAATTCCATGATGATGGAAATATCATACAGGGAATTCCCGGTGTTACTGTTGTACGTGAACAGGGATGCAAAAAATGGCTAACATTTGATAATGACAATTATGGTATTGGTGACGTTATCGGTACTATCGCATCCAGATATGAGATTAAAGATATATCGGTAAATGAGCCCTCTGTTGAGAGCATAATCAGAAATATTTATAACAATAGTGTAACATTGGCAACCCCCTCAGAAGAGCTGCTCAATAAATGTGATGAATCCTAAGCTATTTATTAAATTTGTATCAGTATCATTTCAGAAGCAGGTTACATATAGATTTGATTGCTTCGTTGGCATTGTTAATGGCTTTCTATACGTTTTTATATTTACCTCTTTATGGAAGGCATTATATTCTCAGTTTGATACTACGACGCATAATGGATATACATTAACTGCCATCGTAACCTATGCGATCCTGGTTATGGCTGTCAGAATATCCTTTACGATGGATGATTCTATTATCTATAGGAAGGTTATGGACGGTTCGATTGCGATGGAACTTGTAAGGCCTACATCATTTTTCTTTATGAACCTGGCTGAGAATGTGGGGCACTCTCTCTTTCATATGATGGCGAGGACTGTTCCTATTGTTATAATATCCGTTTTCCTTTTTGATATATATATTCCGTTTGAAGTACAAAGGCTTCTAGTATTCATTGTGTCGTTTATTGCCGGATATATTCTGGTTTGTATGATGAATTTTATAGCAGGGCTGCTTGCTTTCTGGTTTATAGAGATATTTCCATTCCTGCTATTTAAGTATGCTTTTTATACTTTTTTTTCCGGAGGGATTGTGCCTATAGATTTTTTTCCTGAATTCTTAAAGCCAATAGTTAATCTTCTTCCGTTCCAATATATGCTCTATTACCCAACTACTATTCTTATTGGACGGGCTTCTTTGGTGGAAGCTCAATCGATAATAATAGCACAATTAATATGGATTGTGATAATGGGAGTTATTTGTAGTCTTATGTGGGGTGCCGGTAAGAAAAAACTGATTATCCAGGGAGGATAATGTGGAATCGATAAAAATTTATCTAACACTGTTCGCTATATCCATGAAAGCGAGGATGGAATATAAAACAAGCTTTTTGTTCTATATATTTGCGATATTAACGTTCTATGCCGGGCAATTTGGATTGTTATTTATATTGTTAAACCGGTTCCACCAAATAAAAGGTTGGTCAGTGGGAGAGATGGTTTTCTTATATTCGCTGCAGGCATTCGCTTTCGGATTTACCAACCTGATTTTTTCACAGTTGGTTAATTTCGATAAGATGATTGTGGACGGTGAGTTTGATAGAGTATTGGTACGGCCGCTCAGTCCATTAGGACAGGTGATATTCTCTAAATTCGAAGTATCAACAGCTGCGCATCTCATTATTGGATCTACTGCTCTCTATTTCGGTTCACGCTATGGCAATATTGAATGGACGTTTTATAAGGTTCTATTGTTTCCAGTTATTGTAACTGGAGGTGTTTTGATAGCTGGTGGCATACGCTTGATGGTGGCTGCAGTTGCCTTCTGGACGTTAAGGAACAGATCACTTGTTCATACGGTGATATTTTCAAGCAAGGAGTTTATTAACTATCCAGTGGATATTTACAATGTGGGAATGCAGTTCTTTTTGACTTTTATATTCCCGATTGCATTCATTAATTTTTATCCTGCACATTACTTCCTGGACCGTTCAGGGACTGGCCTGCTTCACCCTGCACTGGAAATGGGAACTCCAATTGTGGGTATTATCGTGATTACCGTTTCAATATTCTCATGGAAAGCCGGGGTGAATCATTACCAGAGTACAGGTTCATAAGATAATTCGGATTGTGGCTTGTGCGGAAATCAATTGACATGAGAATTTCATTGAGTAAAATTAATTGTTTTTATAATAATTATGTTTTGTGTTTGTAGAAAGGGGTTGTTATGGGTACTGCCAAAGCGCGTCATATCCTGGTATCAAGTCAGGAAGAGTGTCAAAAGTTAAAAGATCAGATAGATGGAGGAGCAGACTTTGAGGAGGTAGCAAAGGAACATTCCACGTGTCCTTCAGGTCAAAGCGGAGGAGGTTTGGGTGAGTTCAGTCCGGGACAAATGGTTAAAGAATTTGATGAGGTAGTCTTTAAAGATGAAGTTGGAGTAGTCCATGGTCCCGTGAAAACTGATTTTGGGTATCACTTGATAGAGATCACAGATCGTACATAAAGGAGTATGTCCAAAACGTAGTGAAAGGTGTTAGTATACCCTTCGTTACTAATCTTAACAGAAGAAAGCAGTTCTATGGTGTCGGTTGACACCTACTGCTTTCTTCTGAAATTTGTGCTGCAGAAATCATTAACCAACAATGACCGCATCCATCCGAACTCTCAATATCCTGGCCGCCTTCGTTTGGTATGTTGGAGGCGTTGTGTTGCTGGTAAAAGGATCCAGCCTGCTGGCCGAGGCATATTCTCTTAAACCCGAGCAGTACTGGCCCTGGCTGGCTGTTGCTGCAGGACCTGTTATTGGCAGTATAAAGGGTAAATTTATATTTCGTAAAAGTTGTCTGAAAAATCTTGCGAGAATAAATGCCCTTAACCAACCAAAAATCTGGCAGTTTTTCAAACCATGGTTCTTTGTCGTATTGGCTATAATGATATCGTTTGGTGCGACTATGGCGAGGATGGCGCATACACAACATAACTATTACTTCTTAATAGCAGTTTCCATAGTAGATATTGATATTGGTATCGCCCTGTTATGGAGTAGTTATATATTCTGGAGAGAGAAGGCATTTTCAAAATAGTGTCTGGATTTCAGATAAACATCTTGCTTTATAACGTTCAATCATTCTTGAGCGCATGACCTATTCCACTTATTATTTTTCTTGCTAGAGACAGACCAATCGAAAGAGAGACTGCTCATATTTATAATACGAATTTTGGTAGAGGTATTAAATGCTGAAGGCTTCCATTGATTTAGGAACGAACACCTGCCTTATGCTAATTGCAGAGGTTGAGTCAGGGTATGTGAAAAAGGTGCTGGGTGATTATGCCAGAATTGTTCGCCTTGGAGAGGGAGTTGATAAAACAGGATACCTTCAACCGGATGCGGTAGAACGAACGCTGTCATGTCTGGGAGAATATAAAGGAACTATATCTGTGGCTGGAATATCACCTAAAGACGTGATATGTGTGGCAACCAGCCAGGCAAGAGATGCTGAGAATGGTAGGGAATTTTTTGCAAGGGTAGAGGCAGAGCTGGGATTCGGTTTCAGGGTTATTTCAGGGAAGGATGAAGCTCGATTGAGTTTTATTGGTTCTCTCCTTCCGAATATGGAAGCATCTAATCATGCAGTGGTAGATATTGGAGGAGGTAGTACAGAATTTGTAACAGTAAAGGATGGTCGAAGTGTGGACTTGGGGTCTGTGCGATTTACGGAAAGATACTTGAAGTCTGATCCGGTAACTGATGAAGAGTTTAACATCTGTCTTAACGAAGTAGATGGTAAGATTGATGAACTTGTGGATTGGAGAAGCGCTATTCCTTCAAGCATGCAAATGCTTGCTGTGGCCGGTACGGCTACTACACTTACGTCCTGGCATCTGAAGCTCAGAGAGTTTGATGCTGCTGAAATTGAGAAAGTTCAATTGACAAATGCCAACTTGTTTCAAATGGTAAAGGATCTTAAACGGATGACTGTCAAAGAGAGATGTGATCAGACAGGCATCGATCCGAAACGTGCGGACGTCTTACTGGCCGGAGCAATGATTATGTGGCGGACAATGGAAAGATTGAAATTTCAGACATGTAATATAAGTTCAAGGGGGTTGAGGTATGGGGTATTAATGGAATCGTGATTTAGGGATTTAGACACTAATTGGCACTAAGATAAAAGACAAAGGGAAAAAAGTTTACCACAGAAAACACGGATAAAAAATTGAGGGATTTAAGAATTCATAACATAGACAATGATAAAATGATTATAAGGAAACCAGGAAACCAAGAGTTTATGGATACAAATTTTATATTATTGCTTTATTGCCTTTTTCCTGGCTTCATTATAGTTGGTTCTTTTGTTGCTTTTTTTCAAGCAGCTTCAACATGGGTGCATAATGCCATTCGACATCATTATCATCAGCTAAATCTTTGATCATTGTATAATATTTTTCGTATATTTCCTGTAAGATTTCTTTGTAGTTTGGATTACAGAAGAAAACACGACATCCGAGGGCCCGGTGGTCTCTGATACTACATTCATAGTTTACTAGAAAGGGGCACACATTTTTGTCAGGGTCAAAATCAGGTATTTCTACATTTTTCCGGATGTAGTCTATTTCAATGGTTGATGTATACAATACGTGTCCAAATTCATCAAAATGACAGCACGTACCACATGCATTACAACCCGGGTTGATACTTGCAAGTTCAGCTTCGAGTTCTTTGTATATTTCTTTAATATCCGTGTTGCTTTTAGAATGTTGGCTCAATATATCTCGATTCTAGTATAAATTGTTTTTAAAGCACAAATAAAAAAACGATCGTATTTGTAAATAAGCATTATATAGTAATCAATGTGTTTATGTAAATTATTAAGCATGAAATTTGTCTTGAAATAGTTCTTCAGCGGTGGTAACCTCTTGTTTTGTAAGAGATTAATGAATATATCGAGTTGACAAATAGCATTCGAGATTTTGTATTCTGTTGTTTAAACAAGGCGCATATTGGGGGATCAGAGTATGGATGATAAACGATATTTCAGTAGAATTAATTTTACAGCTCAATCTCAAATAGAGGTAAATGATAAGGTTTATTCTGGAGAACTGCTTGATCTGTCTTTAAGAGGAGCTTTGTTAAATTTTAAAGAGAATATTCCTCTAAATATGAACGATAGTTGTACATTAACAATCCACCTGCATTCCTCAGAGATTAAGTTGATATTTGATGCGGTGCTTGTACACATACATCAAAATCATCTGGGATTCAAGTTCATAAGTGAGGATGTAGGTACGATGACACACCTCAGGAATCTTTTGAGTCTTAATGTTGGCGACTATGACAAAATAACAGACGAATTAGAATTCTGGTTAGAAGATTAAGTGTTTTATCAATGTATCTCTCTATAAGTATTTAATCACATATCTATAATCCTTCTAAATGTTCATTGGTAAGTTGTAATGTGCATAATAAGAAAGATTCTTGATCCTCATATGTGTCTGTATAGTTCTCCCCGGTTTGTTGTAAACTAAAAAGTGAAATTGTATGAAAGAAAATAAGAAAAACATGGTTCTGGTAGACCTCTTAAGTAAGATAGAGAAAAGAGAGGCTGTGGTGGGGATTATAGGACTTGGATATGTTGGTTTACCACTGGCAATTCATTTTGCACAGGAAGGATTCAGTGTAATTGGTTTTGATGTGGATGTACGCAAAATAGACATGCTACTTCGTGGAGAATCTTATATTAAGCACATCCGGATGGAGCAGATCAATGAAAAGATAAAGGAGGGTGGTTTTGAAGTAACCGTTGATTTTAGGCGTCTGAGAGAAGCGGATTGCATACTGATCTGTGTGCCTACTCCACTTACAGATAAGATGGAACCTGACCTTAGTTATCTCCTGGATACTACCAAATCAATTGCTGAGAATCTCCGTATTGGACAGATAATTATCCTTGAAAGCACTACATATCCAGGTACTACAGAGGAGATGCTCATGCCTGGATTTGAGACTGATAGCATGAAAGTTGGTCAGGATTATTTTCTCGCTTTTTCTCCGGAAAGAGAAGATCCTGGAAACAGTAAATATGATGCTTCCAATATTCCTAAAGTAGTCGGGGGGGTGACTAAAGGATGTCTGGAGGCTGCTTGTGCCCTCTACAGTTGTATTACACAGGTAGTACCCGTATCTTCAACCAGGGCCGCCGAATTGACAAAGATCCTTGAGAATACTTTTCGTTCCGTTAATATTGCTCTCGTAAATGAATTGAAGGTTTTGGCTAACAAGATGGGAATTGACATCTTTGAGGTCATTAATGCTGCGGCAACTAAACCCTTCGGATATACGCCATTCTATCCAGGGCCGGGTCTGGGTGGGCATTGTATACCAATCGATCCGTTTTATCTCTCATGGAAGGCCAGGGAGTACGATTTTGCTACACGCTTTATTCAACTGGCAGGTGAGATTAATGTGTCCATGCCGTACTACGTAATAGAGAGGACCATAGAGGCTTTAAATCAGCATGAAAAGAGCCTCAAAGGTAGTAAGATTTTGGTGCTCGGTGTTGCATACAAGAAGGACATTGACGATGAAAGAGAATCTCCAGGTTACATAATTATGAAATTGTTGTCAGAAAAGGGTGCCATCGTAAGCTACAATGACCCCTGGATACCTGTACTGAAAAAGACAAGAAAATACAACTTCCAGAAAAAATCAATACCTATCACACAGAAGGTGTTGCAGGGAATGGATGCAGTAATCATTGTTACCGACCACAGTGCGTATGACTATGCTGAGATAGTCAGGCATTCTAACCTGATAATTGATACTCGTAATGCTACAAGTGCAATTGATGGGGAAGAAGGAAAGATATTCTTTGCATAAGAGTATCTTCTCCTACCAAGAATAATCTGTAAACAATTATCTAACTTCTTCATTTAAACTAGATATCAATACCCTCTCACCGTTACTAAACATCTCCAGACCGTTTTTCCGTTTTCATTCGATAGAAATTAAACTACTTGATTTTAGTTATTGATTCTATTACCTTTTGATTACATGTGATTATCCGCATTTAATGCTGTTATAAAATCATGGAGGATTTTGATGGTTAAGAATAAGGATTATTCTGATAGTTTTCGTGTGCCGCATTATCGTGAACTTGTTAGACGATATTGTGGAGTTAAAGAAGATGGAAACCTTAAGTATAGTATAAAAGGGAGGAAGGTTAAAGAGCAGCTAGTAAGCTGTATTTGGGCTGAACAGATTCTAAAAAAGGAGAAATTATATACTGAAGATGGATTGAGGATAGAGATCATCTCTTCCGGTATATGGAATCTGGAAGAGGGTCCGGACTTTAAGGATGCTGAGATACTTCTGGAAGGAAAGGGAGTAATAAAAGGAGATGTGGAGATACACGTGTGTTCTGGTGATTGGGTGCGCCATGGACATAGTAAACAAAAAGAGTATGAAAATGTGTGCCTACATGTCTATATGTGGAATGATAGAAAAGATAAGTATGTTTCAATCAAAAATAGTAGTATACCTCAACTGGAGCTTTATAGTTATCTGAAGTACGAATTGGATAAGCTTGCTGATATGATTGATATAGAAAACTATCCTCACACAGGAAGCGCTAATGCAGGGCCTTGTCAGAAAAGATTGAGTACAATTTCAAATGATGATGAGTGGATTGGTCAGTTTCTGGATTATGCCGGAGATGAGAGAATATTGGTTAAGGCAGACAGAATAGAGAAGCAGCAAAAGTCGAGGACGTTTGAACAGGTGTTGTTTGAATCAATAATGGAATCTCTTGGTTATAAGAATAATAAAGAGCAGTTCAAATGTTTAGCTTCTCTCGTTACAATCAATGAAATTAAAAGATTAATTCCTTCTGACGTTTCTATAAATGAAAGAAGCAAGAAGATACAGGCATTATTGTTTGGTATGTCAGGGCTATTGCCCAGTCAGAGATCAAAATATGCGAGTGCTAAGGACAAGCAAACTCTTGAATATATCGATGATATTGACTGTTTATGGTCAGAATTCAAAAATGATATCAAGAATAAACCGATGGATGGAGAGACATGGAGTTTCAAGTATTCCAGGCCAGGCAACTATCCAACAAGAAGAATTGCCGCGATCAGCCGTCTCCTGGCAGAAAATTATGAAACCGGTATTTTCCGGGTGATATTGACGTATTTTGAAAAGATAGACAAAAATGAGAGTGAAACAGGTCAGATAAAAACTATCATAAAAAATACAATGTCTCTCTTTATGGAATTGTACGATACTCATTGGTCACATTATTATACGTTTGGCGGAAAAAGATTAAAAACAAAGGGACGGTTGATTGGTAAAGAGCGAGTTGCAGTAATATTCATAAACATAATTATTCCTGTTTTATTGTCGTATGCAAGAAAAAGAGAAGACTCCCAATTAGAAGGAAGATTATTCAAGGCATTTAAACAACATTCGAAATTGTCTCCAAATAATATCACCAGGTTTATGGGCTATAGAATCCTGGGTAAGGACTCGCAGGAGGGAAGTGTGGTTAATTCGGCCAGGCGCCAGCAGGGGCTTTTACAAATCTTTAGAGACTTTTGTGAGAGCGACGACATTGCATGCGAAAAATGCGTCCTTTTGCAAACTATTAATTCAATGGCGTAGGTGACAGGAATATGAATATGCAAAAAATTAAGTATTTTCTGGTGGGTGTTTTTGGATCAATAACTATCAGGTTGTTGTTTAGTACAATGAGAATTAAAGAGATTCCGGATGGTTATTCACTAAACCTGGAGCGTCAAGGTAAATACGCAATATACGCGTTCTGGCATGCGCATATGCTGCTTCCGGCATATGTGGGTAAAAATCGTAATGTAAAAGTTTTGATAAGTCAACATCGTGATGGTGAATATATTGCACAGATCGTTCAGCGATTGGGATACGGTGTTGCCAGAGGGTCTACTACCAGGGGAGGTGCAAAGGCGTTGTTGAGAATGATAAAGCAGATAAAAGAGGATTCAATATCTTTGGCAATAACTCCTGATGGTCCGAAAGGTCCCAGGTTTGTTGCTCAATCCGGAGCAATACTATTAGGGCAGAAGACGCAATATCCAATTATTCCGGTAATGATATATATGTCAAAGTATTGGGAACTCCCAAGCTGGGATAAATTTTGCATACCCAAACCTTTTTCTAAAGCAAGAATATTTTATGGAAACCCTATTCTGGTACCGTCTAAACTGGAAAAGCTTGAGATGGAGGAGTACAGGGCCGCATTAGAGGATGAACTCATCAGGTTGGAGAATGAGTCAGAAAGCATTGTCAAGGATGTGTAATACGATAAATTATAATTTTCAAACAACAAATTCCAAATAGATCTCAATCGATATTTGAAATTTGTTGTTTGATTCTTGTTTGTTGCTACGTCACTATATATGAAATAACCTCATGATGTCATTCTTGGTTGCATAGATCATAAGTGTTAGCACTAATCCCATTCCAATATAATTAGCGATTGCCATTGTTTTTTCACTGACCGGAGAGCCTTTGAGCTTTTCTATGCCAAGGAACATGAGGTGCCCTCCATCAAGGACAGGGACGGGTAGTATGTTTATCACTGCCAGGTTGATACTGATAATGGCCAAGAAGTACATGAGCTTGCCGATACCAGATTGTGCCGATGCGTAGGACGCCTGGGCGATCAGTACCGGGCCGCCTAATGCTTTAGTTGATAATTTCTTTGATACAAATCCCTGAATAGTCAGATAGATTCTTTTAATATTTATAACTGTTTTGTGTGTACCTACACCACACGCTTTAAAGAACCCATATCTTCTGTACTCCTTTTTTTCTCTGAATTTAATTCCCAGTACACCTTGTGCATTCTTTTCATTTTTCTGTGACTTTATAGTTTTTGTGACAGTCTCATAATTATGAGTCCATGCAATTTCAAACTCCTTGCCTTTACTGGCAGTAACAAGCGTTAATAGTTGGCTCCACTCTGTTATGTTTTCTCCGCTTATAGATGTGATTTTGTCTCCGGGTTTAATACCTGATATCTCAGCAGGGAAGCCCTCAACTGTTGAGTCTACTGTCAATCCGTAGTGTGGGAAGATTCCTTCAGAAAATTCTTTGACAGTCTCTTCTCCCCGTTTTGTAAATTTTATATTCTTTACTTCATTACCTCTCTTTACTTGTAGCGTAATCATGCCATCAGGAGAATCCTTTACTGTGCTTATTAACTCTGAGAAGCCACGAATATCGTGAGTATTAACTCTAACTACCTCGTCACCTTTTTCCAGTCCAAGGGAGTGTGCAAAACTACCCTTTTTTACACCATCAAGTTTTGATGTTGCGCAGGATAGTCCGATCATCCATCTAGTAACTACAGATGGTGTCACCTTAATATCCCTCTTTTGCTCATTTCGCAAAACAGCAAGGTTGAGTTCTTTGCCCGGATTTGCATTTACTATTTTCCTGAAATCATTTGCTGTGGCAATTGCGTTGCCATTAACCGCTAGTATTTCATCATTAACGTTCAGCTCTGATACTTGAGCTGGGGTGTCTGCCTTTTCGACGGTAAATATTTTGTCTACTTCCAAAGTACTTGCCGGTGCGATTCCTATGCGCTGAACCCCGACTGAAGCATCATACTCTGGTACTACGTTAACATTGAATGTCTCATCGTCTCGTTCGATCTCCATGTTAATGCCTGCAGGAGATCCATTAAGCGCTACGGAAATGAAGATGTCCTCAAAGTCAGGGTCGGTAACATTGTTGATTCTGACAATTTTATCTCCCGCTCGTATTCCGGCTTCCCATGCAGGTCCACCTGGCATGGCTTGTCCTATTTCTGAAGTAATGAAAGGAACTCCTACCTGGAATGCAACAATAAAAAGAATAAACGCTAAGATTGTATTGCAAGTGACACCGGCTACAAGTACTGCAGCACGTTGCCATGGTTTTTTAGACATGAACTCCCAGGCCTCTCCAGTGTTTGAATCCTCTCTTTGCTCACCTGCGAGTTTTACGTAACCTCCCAAAGGTATAAGTGAAACCCTGTACTCAGTTTCACCAAACTGCTTGCTGATGATTGCCGGACCGAATCCGAGTGAAAACGCATGTACTCTCACACCTATTTTTTTGGCAACCAGGAAATGTCCAAGTTCATGGATAAAGATAAGCAAACCTATTCCAATAATTACTAAAACTACATTTGATGATATTCCTATGAAAGGCATATTTTTGTCTCCTTGCGCGCGTATTCGTCCGCATCTATGATATCCTGCAGAGTGGGGTCGTTTTTAAAATCATGCTTATTCATAACGTGTTCCACCGTCTTTGCGATATCGGTAAATTTGATTTTATTATCTAAGAATTCCTGGACAGCCACTTCGTTTGCTGCGTTAAATGTAGCGCCCATAGTACCGCCTTTTTCAACTACTTCGTATCCTAATCTTAATGCCGGGAATTTATCCATATCCGGCTTTTGGAAATTAAGAGTGCCCAGCTTGGCCAGATCAAGTGATTCTACATTGCCGTTTTCTCTGTCAGGGTATGTCAGCGCAAACTGTATAGGTACCTTCATATCAGGTAATCCCATCTGAGCGATGACAGAACCGTCACAGAACTCTACGAGCGAATGGATTATTGATTCCGGGTGTATTACTACTTCAATCTGACTCGCGTCCAGATCAAAAAGCCATTTCGCTTCAATTACTTCAAGCGCCTTATTCATCATTGTTGCGGAGTCAATAGTGATTTTATTACCCATGCTCCATGTCGGGTGATTGAGAGCTTCCTCTTTCGTGACTTCAGATAGCTTTTCTATTGGATGATTCCGGAACGGCCCTCCTGATGCCGTAATGATAATTTTTTTAACCTCATCACGACGGCCAGCTCTTAATGCCTGAAGCACGGCACTGTGTTCGCTGTCAACAGGAATGATGTTCACGCCATTCTCTTTCGCCAGCGGCATGATCAAACCACCTGCCATAACTAAAGCTTCCTTGTTTGCCAGGGCGAGAGTTTTTCTGTTTTTTATTACCTCAATAGCGGCAGGGAGTCCTGCTCCTCCAACTATTGCAGAGAGGACGATGTCTACATTCTCTTTGGAAACCATCTCTCTGACACTGTTTGCACCGGTAAGTATTTGTACAGAATTGTCTGGTAGGCTATTTCTAAGTGAATCTATATACTGTTCATTTGCAAGAGAGACACTTTCAGGTTTAAACTCACGAACCTGCTCTGATAACAGTTCCCATTGTGAATTTGCTGATAATGCAACAACCTTATATTTGTGCTCAAGATTTCTTATAACGTCAAGAGTGCTTTTGCCTATTGATCCGGTTGAACCGAGGATTACTACATTTTTCATAATTATATTGTTTCGATTTCTTCCAGTAAGGTAGATACCATCTCACTTTCAGGAATCTTTCTTATCTTTTCACCTTTTTTAAACAAAAAGCCAACTCCTTTTCCACCGGCAATTCCTATGTCGGCTTCCATCGCCTCTCCGGGTCCATTAACAATGCATCCCATAACGGCAATCTGAACAGATTTTTTCTGTTCAGGAAGTCTTTTCTTCACTTCATTAACAATATTTAGAAGATCTATTTCGCAACGTCCACAAGTTGGACACGAGATTATCTCTGCATCTGTTCTTTTTGATAGTCCAAGCGCCTCAAGGATCTTATATCCCGCTTTTACTTCCTGATGGGGGGGGCCTGTATAAGAGACTCTCAGTGTGTCGCCAATTCCTTCCGAAAGTAAACCACCAATACCGATTGCTGATTTTATTACTGCATCGTCCGGAGCACCTGCTGCGGTAATGCCCAGATGCAGTGGATAGTCACACTGTGTTGCCATGGCTCTGTATGCATCCATTGTCTGTTGTACATCAGACGCCTTTAATGAGACTATAATATCTTTAAATCCCAATGATTCAAAATGTTCACAATAGCTTAATGTAGTTTTGACCATTAATGAGACAAGGTCCTCATCGTGTCCATTATTACTTCTGATAGAGCCGGAATTCACGCCGATTCTGATGGGTACGCCTTTGTCCTTAGCAAGTCGTACAATATCCTCAAGCTTGTCCCTGTTTTTCATGTTGCCGGGATTGATACGGATCTTGTCTACACCCTGTTTAATAGCCTCTATAGCGAGATTATGTCCAAAATGTATATCCGCAACCAGCGGTATATTTATTCTCTTTTTGATTTCACCAAGACATTTGACCGCTTTTACATCAGGAACGGCAACTCTAATAATCTTGCATTTGAGCGCTTCCAGCTCGTGGATCTGTTTTACTGTTGCTTCGATGTCATCTGTGTGGGTATTTGTCATTGATTGAATAGCGACTGGCGCATTACCACCAATCTCTATAGAACCAACTGAGACAGTTCTTGATTTACGTCTATTTGTCATTTAAAAGCAGTCTATAATTAACTTTATCGAATTTAATTCTGTCCATTCTAACAATAAATTACATAAACTCAAGTTATTATATTGTGCCTGAATATAAACAAGAAGGGATCTCTATATTTGGTTTATTTTTGATGGAATAGAGTTAAATTTACTAATCAATGAGTCTTAAACAAAATACTTGACTCTTTATTTTCACGGTTTATGATATGTTTTGAACATGAAACTTGTGGCTAATTTAGTAATAAATAAGAGTATTTAATGAATTTTAATGGTGCGTATACACTTTATGGTGATTACGCGCTTTTTAACTGAAATGGGAGAGTGTTTTGGCTGTGCAAATAGGAAACTCTAAACAGAATGCTGATGAATCAACGGTGGGCAGAAAAAAGAAGAAGTCACCATCATGGCTGACTTCGCTTAGATTGAGATGGATTTCGCAGATTTCGTTCTTCATTCTAACTATATATATTGGATGGTCATTTTATCTGTTTGTGAAATATTGTGAATCCGGTGGTATAACAGCTTTTGTAGCAAGACCGCCAGGGATAGAGGCATTTTTGCCTATAGGCGCATTCATGGGGCTCAAGTATTTTCTGGGTACCGGGGCGGTAGACCCTTTGCATCCTGCGGGCTTTATTATATTTGCTTCTATATTGGTAACATCGCTTCTCTTTCAAAGGGGCTTTTGCAGCTGGATATGTCCGGTTGGGACAATGTCGGAGTGGGCGTGGAGATTTGGTGATTGGATAAAATCTAAATTTAACAGTAAGGTTAGCTATTGGCTTGAAAAATTTCCGGTAAAACTTACATGCGGTCTCAGCATGATAACGACACCGATTGTCACGTTGTTGCTTCTAAATATGATAACGTTTGCATCATTTAAATCACCAAGTATGAAGTATATCTTTCCTTTTATGATTGCGGCTATTGTCATACCTTTTGTTCTGCCCAGGAAAATCTGGCCGGCCCGGGTAGAAGACTCAATTGCTCGCGCTTGGAAGTACACACTCTTGGCTTTTTTTACCGTCAACATTGTGATTAAGATGTCGGCTGCTCAGCTTGGGATGATATTTGAGAAGGCTCCGTATATGAAGGTTGCAGATATAAAGATGATGCATTTCTTTCTTAATCTTTCCATGCTTGCGATAATTGTTTTATCGTTAATATTCTTTTTTTCCATTTTCAATAAGAATTACTGGTGCAGATATTTTTGTCCATATGGTGCATTAATCGGGGTTCTGGGGTGGGCCAGCGCAATCAGGATAGTCAGAAATAAAAAGACTTGTATTGATTGCAGCAAGTGTACGGTTGCCTGCCCGGTTTACATAGAAGTGGAGAAGAAGAATATCGTTTATGATGTGGAGTGTCTGGGGTGTTATGATTGTGTTGATTCGTGTCCCGTAAATGGCGCGCTCGATATGAAACTTTTAGGATTTGGCAAGAAGATTCATTATGCTGTCTATGCAGGTCTTGTGGTTGGCCTATTTGTAGTTTTTATGAATACTGCGCGGTTTACTGGATACTGGCATAATAATGTGTCTGTACAGGAGTACACTGAATTGGTTCAGGACTTGGATAATCCCAGGTTTAAACATAAGCAAGGGAAATTTGAGATAGAGGAGTAGTATTTCATTATCAGGTAGTTGCAAAGTGTTATTCACTTATGTTAGATAAAAATAATATTTTTCATGATCTCATAGTAGAGGTGAAAACGTTAACAGCGTCTCACAATCCCATTCCTCTTTTTGATGACCTGCATCTTGACTCTCTAGATGGTGAATGCCATTTTACAACATCAAGGAAAACACTGTTGGTGATGAGCAAGGTGATAGAAGATACATTGAAGTTGCACAAAAAACGATGTTCATTATATTCCGGATTTCAGGAATTAAGCAGGTTTAAGGAACATCGTGAAAGATATGCTAAATTATCAGCCTTTGCAGACCAGATATTCGTTATAGGTGTTGCAGACTCAGCGGTTAAGGACATTGCGGATAATGTGCATATCCGGACAATGAACGCGCACATAATTCGCAATAATTGGATTTCAATCATTACGGACAAAAATATCAATATTTCATTGATAGCACAAGAACTGACC
>ENA-OREN01001913-OREN01001913.1-marine-metagenome-genome-assembly--contig:-NODE-1913-length-22677-cov-15.513982_pt1 | contig 22677 bp, 20 predicted proteins | sample MGYA00248624_ERZ508555 | MGnify/ENA primary metagenome ERZ508555 (study PRJEB26222, sample SAMN06267773) | marine metagenome | isolation source: Saanich Inlet, British Columbia, Canada | place...
TCAAATTACCTACAAAATGTTGATATTGATGAAAATTTACAGCAAAGGGTAGAAGAAAAAATTCAGTCTATATTTAACTTTTGTAGAAAATACAATATTAAGCCTGAAAATTTGGAATTAGAAAGTGAAACATGGCTACAAAGATTAGATGAGTTAAAGGGTATGTTGGGTGAGAAAGATACATCTGCCATAGTTAAGGAAGCGAAAGTGTCATATGATAATGTTGCTACAAATGTCTCTAATCACAGAAAAACTGCTGCCTCATCTTTAAGTAATCTCATCACAGAGAAGCTAAATCAGCTATCTTTCAATGATGCGACTTTTAGGGTTGACCTATTACCATCTGACCCTTCAATCCACGGTAATGAAAGCATACAATTTTCAGTTTCAACATTTAAAGGAGGCGATCTCCAACCAATTCAAAAGGTTTTATCAGGTGGTGAGCTATCAAGGATAAGTTTAGCAATTAGGGTCGCATCAATCGCGAATGTAGATGTTCCAACTATGATATTTGATGAAGTAGATGTAGGTATTGGAGGAGGCGTTGCTGAGGTAGTTGGGAATTTATTAAAAGACTTAGGAGATAAAAAAAATACACAGGCACTTGTCATAACTCACCTGCCACAGGTTGCTGCAAAGTCAAATAATCATTATAAAGTTAGTAAAAAACAAGTAGGTGATTCTGTGACAAGCAAAATACACCTGTTAAATGAATCTGAACGTATTGATGAAATAGCGAGAATGTTGGGCGGTATAAAAGTCACTGATAAGGCAATTGATCATGCCAAGGAAATATTAAGTTAAACTACTTTTTGTATTCACAAGGTTTTTTTGTACAATCTCCGTAAATATAAAGCGAGTGTTCAATAATCTTAAAGCCATGCTCATTTGCTACTTTTGTTTGTAACTTTTCAATATCCTCATTAATAAACTCTGTGACATGCCCACACTGAAGACATACGATATGATCGTGATGGCTCTTTTCATTGAGTTCAAAAACAGCTTTGCCACTTTCAAAGTGATGGCGAATTAATAATCCTGCTTGCTCAAATTGAGTTAAAACACGATAAATTGTTGCGAGCCCAACCTCTTCACCACCACCTAACATTTCCTTATATATGTCTTCAGCGGACAAGTGTTTTTCTTTGCTATTCTCAAAAATGCTTAAGACTTTTAATCTTGGAAGTGTTACCTTTAATCCAGTTTTTTTTAAGCCGTCATGCTCATCCATCTCTTATACTCCAAATGTAATTTAAAACATAACCATCATTCAAAATGTTATATTATCAACCTTTGAAAATAAAGTCTTATAAAATGCGTTTAATTTTTATTATCTTCATTTTTTTGATGGTTCCGGCGTGTTCTTGGTTGGATTCTAATCCATCTGATGAAGACAATATTCCAGCCGGGCAAGAGGATGACGACACTGATATATCTGTTATCCCGTTAATTAATATCATAACCAAATACCTTCCTGAAACATATCGACAAGATATCTCTCAAGGTAATGAAATAACCCCTGAGATGTTATTGGAGATAAAGCCTGATATGAATAAATCACAGGTAAGGTTTGTTTTAGGTACCCCTTTAATTCAAGACTCATTTCATAAGAATCGTTGGGATTATATATACGTAGTCAGACAGGAGGGTAAATTCATTGAATCTAGACACCTCATCTTAACTTTTAAAAAGGATAAACTTGTTAACTTAACGGGTGACCTTATTGATCGAAATAAAGATGTTAAGAATATGGAATTTCAAAATGCAAAAGAGTGGGATGAGGGATCATTAGCAGAAGAACAAAAAAAATTCGGGGATATTGAGGATAAAAAAGAAACACTTGAAAAAAGTAATGGTTCTATTGATAATGAACAAATACAATCATTTGAAGAGCCTCTTAAAGAAAATGAAGTTGGAGAATCAGGGAGTGTTTCTCAAGGTGCGAATGAACCAGTTAAAAAAAATGCAGTTGAAGAATCAGGGAGTGTTTCTCAAAGTGTAAAGGAAGATTTGAATACTTCATTACCTGACAAGGAAGATCCAGGGTATTTTGAACTTCTTTTGGAAAATATTGGGTTTTAAAAAAATGGAAAAAATTAATATAATTGTTGTAGGCGCCTCAGGAAAAATGGGTCAGGCTATTATTAAAGAGACTCTTGATGATTCTGATTTAAATCTTGCGATGGCAATAGATATAAAAACCTCACCAAGAATTGGTAAAGATGCTGGAGAGTTGCTAGGGTTTGAGAGTAATATTAAAATAAGTTCTGACTTGCTTATGGATAAGGCGCAGGCCGACATTTTAATAGACTTCACAAGACCAGAGGCGAGTATGAAGTACTTAGATTTTTGTGAAAAAAATACTTTAGGTTATGTTCTGGGGACTACAGGGTTTTCAGATAACGAAAAAAAATTAATAGCGCATGCAGCTAAAAAAATACCAATATGCTTTGCACCAAATATGAGTATTGGCGTAAATGTGCTGATTTCACTTGTAGAGAAAGCTACTCAATCCCTTCATAATGATTTTGATATTGAAATTATGGAGTCACATCATAAGTATAAGGTGGATTCACCTTCTGGGACTGCTATTAGGCTAGGTGAGGAAGTAGCAAAGGCATCTAATAGAAGTCTCAATAAAAATGCTGTTTTTAGTCGCGAAGGTATTCAAAAAGAACGTCAAAAGAAAGATATAGGATTTTCAGTTATACGGGGTGGAGATATTATTGGAGATCATACTGTTTTGTACGCAGGCGATGGGGAGAGGATTGAATTGACTCACAAAGCGAGTAGCAGAACAACATTCTCCAAGGGGGCTATAAAAGCTGCAAAATTTTTAAACAATCAAACTAAAGGATTGTTTGATATGTTTGATGTCTTAAATTTAAAAAAATAAGAAATTTAAGTTTTTTTAAATAAGAATTAATTGATGAAAGTAACAGATTAAATTATACTACTCGAGATCGGCAGCAATGAAGTTTGGCCGCTCAATTTTTTCAAAAACATTTTAAATCTTGGGAGTTTTTTTGGCGTCTAAGTTGCCGGCCATATTAGTGCTTGCGGACGGAACAAAGTTTCGAGGTTTTTCAATTGGTGCCTCAGGGCATACAGTTGGTGAAGTTGTTTTCAATACTTCAATGACTGGCTATCAAGAAATAATTTCAGACCCATCTTATGCTGAACAAATAATATCTTTTACTTATCCTCATATTGGTAATGTCGGTATCAATGAGGAGGATTTTGAATCTGACCAAATATATTCAAAAGGTATTATTATTCATGACCTACCTTACCAGCATTCAAACTTTAGATCTCATTGCTCACTTTCAGAATTCCTAATTAAAAAAAATATTGTTGGTATTGCAGGAATTGATACGAGAAGTTTAACAAGGCATTTAAGAGAGTACGGTGCTCAATCTGGATGTATTTTTGCCGACAAAGATATTGATGAAACTCATGCACTTAAAATAGCTCAAGAATTTTCTGGTTTATTAGGTTTAGATCTTGCCCAAAAAGTTACTACAAAAACTTCCTATAATTTTAATGAGGGAGAATGGTCTCTGGGTAAGGGTTTTGAGAAAAAAATCAACAAAGACCTTAATGTTGTAGCTTATGATTTTGGAATTAAAAAAAATATTTTGAGAATGCTTGTATCTAGAGGCTGCAATGTTACTGTGGTACCTGCAAAAACAACCTCAGATGATGTTATAGCCCTTAAACCAGATGGTGTTTTTTTATCAAATGGTCCAGGCGATCCAGAGCCATGTGAATATGCAATTAATAACGTCAAGGCTTTGTTAAAAAGAAAAATACCTATTTTTGGTATTTGTTTAGGACACCAACTTTTGGCATTAGCAAGTGGGGCAGAAACTGAAAAAATGAAATTCGGACATCATGGCGCTAATCATCCTGTCCGTGACATAGAGTCTGGCAAGGTTTTTATTACAAGCCAAAATCATGGATTCTCCGTAGATCCAAAATCTTTATCCAAAAGTTTAAAAATTACTCATCTATCATTATTCGATGAAAGCATTCAAGGTATTGAAAGATCAGATGTTCCAGCATTTGGATTTCAAGGGCATCCTGAAGCTAGTCCAGGTCCGACAGAAATGTCCTATCTTTTTGATAAATTTATTGCAATGATCAAAAATGCAAGGACAAAGAAATGAGTAAAAGAACGGATATAAAGTCAATTTTAATCATAGGTGCAGGACCAATTATTATTGGGCAGGCTTGTGAATTTGATTACTCTGGCGCCCAAGCATGTAAGGCTTTAAAAGAAGAAGGCTACCGCGTTATTCTGGTAAATTCAAACCCGGCAACAATTATGACAGATCCAAATGTTGCTGATGCCACCTACATAGAACCAATAAAATGGGAGGTAGTGAAAAAGATCATAGAGATTGAAAAGCCTGATGCGCTTCTCCCAACTATGGGAGGGCAAACTGCACTTAATTGCGCACTTGACCTTGATAAACATGGTGTTTTAAAAACCTTTAAGGTCGAGTTAATAGGTGCCTCAAAAGAAGCAATTGATAAAGCTGAGGATAGGCAGTTGTTTAAACAGGCAATGAGCAAAATAGGTTTAGCATCAGCAAGATCAGCGATTGCCCATAGTCTTGAAGAGGCGATGCAAGTACAAGCGAGTATTGGTTATCCAGCAATCATCAGACCATCGTTTACCATGGGAGGGAGTGGAGGTGGAATTGCTTATAACAAAGAGGAATTTATAACAATATGTGAAAGAGGATTAGATGCTTCTCCAACGAAAGAGTTACTTATTGAGGAATCTCTATTGGGTTGGAAAGAGTTTGAGATGGAGGTTGTTCGTGACTCAAATGATAATTGCATCATTATATGTTCAATAGAAAATCTAGACCCTATGGGTGTACATACTGGAGATTCAATTACTGTAGCACCAGCGCAAACATTAACGGACAAAGAATATCAAATCATGAGGAACGCCTCGATAGATGTTTTAAGGGAAATAGGTGTGGATACTGGTGGCTCAAACGTCCAGTTTGCAATAAACCCGGATGATGGACGAATGGTCGTCATTGAAATGAACCCGAGAGTATCAAGATCATCAGCTCTTGCCTCTAAAGCTACAGGCTTTCCAATTGCAAAGATTGCCGCTAAATTAGCAGTCGGATACTCTCTTGATGAGTTAAGTAACGAGATTACTGGTGGCTTAACTCCCGCATCATTTGAACCTACCATTGATTACGTTGTAACTAAGATTCCACGTTTTGCTTTTGAAAAATTTCCAAATGCAGACGCTATTCTTACAACACAAATGAAATCAGTTGGAGAAGTAATGGCAATTGGTCGAAATTTTCAAGAATCTTTTCAAAAAGCATTAAGAGGTCTTGAACTTGGATACGATGGTTTAAATGAAATTTCATCAGATAAGATCCGCATTATTAAGGAGTTAAAAGAACCCGGTGCGGATAGAATAAGATACCTAGGTGATGCAATGAGGTTGGGTTTGTCGATAGAAAAAATATTTAATTTTACTAAAATCGACCCTTGGTTTTTATGTCAGATTGAAGACTTAATAAAAAATGAAACAAAATTAAAAACTTATAAGCTTGATGCTATTGATAAGCCTTATTTATTTGAGCTGAAGCAAAAGGGATTCTCGGATCATCGTATTGGATATCTTTTAGGTGCAAAAGAGAAAAGTATAAGAGAATTAAGAGCCAAAAACCATATTCATCCAGTTTACAAAAGAGTGGATACTTGTGCAGCTGAGTTTCATACGGATACCGCGTATTTATACTCCACGTATGAACAAGAATGTGAATCACGTCCAACTTCAAATAAAAAAATAATGATACTAGGTGGAGGTCCGAATAGGATTGGACAAGGCATAGAATTTGATTACTGTTGTGTGCATGCCTCTCTAGCATTAAAAGAAGCTGGCTTTGAAACCATCATGGTAAATTGTAATCCTGAAACAGTCTCAACAGATTATGATATTTCTGATAGGTTATATTTTGAATCAGTCACCTTAGAAGACGTTTTAGAGATTGTTCATAAGGAAAATCCTTTTGGTGTAATTGTTCAGTATGGGGGACAAACACCACTTAAACTCTCCAAAGCATTAGCTGATGCTGGAGTACCTATTATTGGAACATTGCCTGAAGATATCGATGCTGCTGAGGATAGAGAAAGATTTCAAAAAATTCTAAAAGATTTAAATTTAAAACAACCACCCAACAGAACCGCCAGAACGCCTGAGGATGCAATTAAGCTTGCTCAAGAAATTGGATATCCTTTAGTAGTTCGCCCAAGTTATGTACTTGGAGGAAGGGCTATGGAAATTGTACATGAGCAAGAAGACTTAGAGCGATATATGAGGGAAGCTGTAAAAGTATCCCATGATTCGCCGGTACTTTTGGATCGTTTTTTAAATGATGCAATTGAAGTTGATATTGATGCTATTTCTGACGGAAAGTCGGTAGTAATTGGAGGTATTATGGAGCATATAGAACAAGCTGGAGTACATTCAGGAGATTCAGCATGTTCACTTCCCCCATACAGTATCGATGAAAAAAAACAGAATGAATTGATATCTCAAACGAAGAAAATGGCATCGAAGCTTAATGTTTTGGGATTAATGAATGTTCAATTTGCTCTTCAGGGAGACGATATTTATGTATTAGAGGTAAACCCAAGAGCATCAAGAACAGTCCCATTTGTTTCAAAAGCAATTGGAAAACCGTTAGCAAAAATTGCTGCTAGATGTATGGCGGGTGAATCATTAGCCTCTCAGAGTTTGACTACTGAAGTTTGCCCAAAATTTTTCTCTGTGAAAGAGGCTGTATTTCCATTCATTAAATTTCCTGGGGTCGATGTGATTCTTGGGCCCGAAATGAAATCTACAGGAGAGGTTATGGGAGTAGGATCATCATTTGCCGAGGCATTTATTAAGTCACAAATGGGAGCATCCATGAATCTTCCGACAAAAGGAACAGCATTTATCAGCGTCAGAAAAGAGGATCATGAAAAAATAGTTGAAGTTGCTCAGGCACTTAAAAAACTTGGCTTTTCTTTAGCGGCAACAAAAGGTACTGCAAAAGTTTTAACTGAAAACAATCTCGAAGTTCAGTATGTGAATAAAGTTGCTGAGGGGAGACCACATATTGTTGATATGATAAAAAATGATGAAATTGATTTTATTGTAAATATTACTGAAGATAAACTGGCTATTAAAGACTCTTATGAAATTAGAAGAAATGCTTTACAGAATAAGGTGACCTACTACACTACTTTTGCTGGAGCGAAGGCTGCCTGCGTTGGAATGAACTATTCAGATGAAATTACGGTTTCATCACTTCAGAACTTGCATAAAAACGTCTCTTAAAATACACTCAACTCATATAACGCTTTCAATAAAATAAAATAATTAGGAAAAATTTTGGACAAAACACCCATTACAATCAATGGCTCAGAAAAGCTTAAAGAAGAGTTGAAGATCTTAAAAAGTGTGGAAAGACCTGAGGTTATTGCAGCCATTGCTGAAGCCAGGGCACAAGGGGATCTCTCTGAAAATGCTGAGTATGATGCTGCTAAAGAAAAGCAAGGGTTTATTGAGGGAAGAATCGCTGATATTGAAGCAAAGCTATCTAACTGCATCATTATTGACCCGGCGGAACTTCAAAAAGATGGGCGCTGTGTGTTTGGAACAACTGTTGTGATTCAGGATCTTGATTCTGAGGACGAGGCTGAATACCAAATTGTTGGAGATGATGAAGCAGATATTAAGGAAAAGAAGATTTCAATCAGCTCGCCTTTGGCAAAAGCACTGATTGGTAAAGAAAACGAAGATATTGTCGAATTTGAGTCGCCTGGTGGATTGAAGACTTATGAAATTTTAAAAGTAAAATACTTATAAAAATCATGAACTCCTATTTAAATAAATTAAGTTTCATATTTACAAGCATTTGGGTTGGAGGTCTCTGGGCAATGCTCATGGTGACTTATGTAATTTTTAACATTATTCCTAGCTCTTATATTGCTGGTGTGATTGTTTCTAATTTATTTACTTATATTAATATATTTGGAATGGTTACCCTTGTTTTGGCATTGATATATGGGTTTCATCTAGAATCTATTAGGTTCTTTAAAAAAATTCAAGCGTGGCTAGCCCTTTTTATTTTAGTAATCGTTTGCATTAGTTTTTTTGGGATCAATCCTATAATAGAGGCATTAAAAGTAGAAGCCTTACCAAAAGAAGTCATGGAAAGTGTTTTTGCAGATAGGTTTTCAGCTTGGCATGGGATAGCAAGCATTGCCTATTTAATTCAATGTATTTTAGGGATATTTTTACTATTAAAGAGCAGGTAGTCTAAGGAAGTATTATTTTTGATTGCTCATTGGCTTTAAAAATTACTATTTGCATGCCAATCTGATTGATTGACTGCGCATTAGTTTTTTTACATACCTCATCAAGTAAAAGTTTTCTTTTAGATTTGTCTTTTTCTTGAAGTTTTATTTTAATGAGTTCGTGGGCTTTCAAGCTGACTGTAATTTCATTAATTACTGAATCAGTAAGTCCTTTATGACCAATTTGTACCACAGGATTAAGTTTATGAGAGAGAGCCTTGAGGTGAGCAACTTGTTTTGAACTTAGCATAATATAAAAAAATAGTTTATTTTAATTTTAGGCGTAGTGTATCAGATGAGTAAAGCCAACAATAGTAAAAACTGGATAAAAGGCCATGTAAAAGACCCATTTGTCATTCAAGCACAAAAAGATGGCTATCGATCTCGAGCCGCGTATAAATTAATCGAAATTGATAAAAAGTATAAAATCATTAAATCAGGTATTACTGCAGTAGATTTAGGCGCTGCCCCTGGAGGATGGTCTCAAGTTTTATCAAAAAAAATAGGCTCAAAGGGAAAGGTTGTAGGTATAGATTTGTTAGAAGTACCGCCCATCAAAGGCATAGATTTTATTCAAGGTGACTTTATGCAGGTTGAGATATTGAATGAAATGGTTGATAAGCTTGAAAATAAGCCTGTAGACCTTGTAATTTCAGATATGGCCCCCAATATTAGTGGTATAAAAATGGTTGATCAACAAAAGGCTATTTATCTGAATGAATTAGCCTTTGATTTTGCTTCAAAACATTTGAAACAAAATGGATGTTTTCTGGTCAAGTCATTTGTTGGAAAAGATTTTGAAGAATACGTTAAAAATTTGAGAACTCGCTTTAAAAAAGTTTATAAAATTAAGCCAGATTCTTCAAGAAGCAGAAGTGCAGAAATATTTTTATTAGGCTATGAATTTTGTAGTAATTAAATTAACTGTTTTAATCTTTTAATTAGTTATAATTAAGATAACAAAAGATTTATTTTATTTTAAGGGCTAAACATTGAATAAAAACTTACTTAAGAGTATCGGTATTTGGATCGCCATTGGCATCATAATGATGACTATATTTAATCAATTTTCCTCTTCATCCAGACTAGAAAACAAACTTGTTTATTCTCAATTCATGGATCAGGTTAAATCAGGAAATATTGAAAAGGTGAGAATTGACGGACAAAACATAACAGGTACAACCAATAACGGTAGAAAATTCTCAACTTACGCCCCTACAGACCCATGGCTTGTTTCAGATTTATTGAAAAACGGTGTGGTGGTCGAAGCTCAACCTGCAGAAAAGCAATCATTTTTAGCAAGCATTTTTATATCTTGGTTCCCAATGATACTGTTGATTGGTGTATGGATATTCTTCATGAAACAGATGCAGGGTGGTGGAAAGGGTGGAGGTCCATTCTCATTTGGCAAAAGTAAAGCAAGGCAATTGGATCAGACTTCAAACAAAACTACTTTTAAAGATGTAGCTGGTTGTGATGAAGCTAAGGAAGAGGTTACTGAAATGGTCGACTTCTTAAAAGATCCGGCTAAATTTCATAAATTAGGCGGAAGAATTCCAAGAGGTGTTCTACTTGTAGGCCCTCCGGGCACTGGTAAGACATTGCTTGCACGTGCAGTTGCTGGTGAAGCAAAAGTTCCATTCTTTACTATATCTGGGTCAGATTTTGTAGAAATGTTTGTAGGTGTAGGTGCAGCGAGAGTGAGAGACATGTTTGAGCAAGCTAAGAAAAGCTCTCCTTGCATTATATTTATCGATGAGATTGACGCAGTGGGAAGAAGTAGGGGTGCTGGAACGGGAGGTGGCAATGATGAAAGAGAACAAACATTAAATCAGTTGCTTGTCGAGCTTGATGGTTTTGAGCCAAGCTCCGGTGTGATTGTAGTCGCTGCGACAAACCGTGCAGACGTTTTAGATAAGGCTTTACTTAGACCAGGTAGATTTGACCGACAAATTATGGTTGGATTACCAGACATCAAAGGCAGGGAAGAAATTCTTCATGTACATATGAGAAAGATTCCAACTGACAATGATGTGAAAGCAGATATTTTAGCGAGAGGTACTCCTGGATTTTCAGGTGCTGATTTAGCTAATTTAGTTAACGAAGCTGCTCTTTTTGCAGCAAGAGGTAACAAAGCCATTGTAGATATGGAAGACTTTGAACAAGCAAAAGATAAAATCTATATGGGCCCTGAAAGAAAATCACTGGTAATGCGTGAAGAAGAGCGTATGAATACTGCTTATCATGAATCTGGTCATGCAGTAGTTGCTAAATTATTGCCAAATGCTGACCCAGTCCATAAAGTAACAATTATGCCTAGAGGTTATGCATTAGGTTTAACATGGCAGCTTCCAGAATTTGATAGGTTTAGCAATTTTAAAACCAAGATGCTCGAGGAAATATCCATACTGTTTGGCGGCCGTATTGCAGAAGAAGTATTCATGAAGCAAATGTCTACAGGTGCTGGAAATGATTTTGAAAGAGCAACGAAGCTTGCAAGAGATATGGTGACTAAATATGGCATGTCAGATAAGCTCGGAACGATGGTTTATGCTGATGAAAATCAAGAATCATTTTTTGGTGCACCTAAGGCGATATCACAGGCGACACAACAGTTGGTCGATGCTGAAATCAAATCTATTTTAGATAAGCAGTATTCAATTGCCCGAAAATTGATTGAAAAAAATAAAAAGAAAGTTGAGGCCATGACAAAAGCTTTACTTGAATACGAAACAATTGATAGCGATCAAATTGATGACGTGATGGCGGGGAAAAAAGTACGAGCTCCAAAACCTTCAAAATCATCTAATGATAAAAAAACGCCTCCCTCTGGTAAGGCGCCAACAAGCAGTATCAAGCCACAACCTGCAACTAAATCTAGATAAAAAAAAGGGGGCGAAAGCCTCCTTATTTTTTTATGAATAAAATCTCTCAACTTCTTAAATCAAACACAAGGCCATTGATTATGGGAGTGTTAAATTTAACTCCTGACTCTTTTTCTGATGGAGGAAAATATAATCAGATAGATCTAGCTCTGAAACGTGTTGAATATATGATTGAATCGGGTGCAGATATTATTGATATCGGGGCAGAGTCTTCGCGCCCAGGCGCTAAAATTATTTCTGTTAATGATGAGAGGGGAAGATTAGAGCCCACTTTAAAAGAAATTAAAAAAGTTTTTGATGTCCCAATTTCAATTGATACTTATAAACCTGAAATTATGAAGCTTTCGATTGATTATGGTGTTGATATGATTAATGATATCTTTGCTTTACAAAAATCTGGCACAATTGAAGTTATATCAAATTCAAATGTTCTTGTCTGTTTGATGCACATGCAAAATTCTCCAAAAAATATGCAAAACTCACCTCATTATAAAAATATAATATTAGAGGTTGAATCATTCTTTAAAGCTCGTACGGCTGTTCTTAATAAGGCAGGCATTAAAAACGAAAGAATAATGCTTGACCCTGGCTTTGGTTTTGGTAAAACCTTTGAGCACAATATTGATTTATTTAAAAAAATTAATCAATTTACAAAATTATCTTTTCCACTTTTAGTTGGTGTTTCAAGAAAATCGATGGTAAAAAAAATGGTAGGCGATATAGAAAATGATATCATTCAAGCAAGTGCATTACTCGCTTGTTTAGCAGTTCAAAATGGCGCTAAAATTTTGCGCGTACATGACGTAAAAGAAACATTTAATGCTATATCTGTTCTTCAAGCTGTATAAGGGAGCTGTGTGAAAAAAAAATATTTTGGTACCGATGGTATTAGAGGAAAAGTAGGAAATTCAATAATTACGGCAGAGTTTTTTGTCAAGTTAGGATACGCAGCTGGTGTTGTATTATCACGAATAAATAAACGCAGCAAAAAACCCACGGTAATCATAGGAAAAGATACTCGGATTTCAGGTTACATGCTTGAATCTGCACTTGAGGCTGGATTTTCAAGTGCGGGTGTCAATGTTCTTCTTACTGGACCAATTCCTACACCAGCAATAGCGTATCTAACACGCTCAGGTACAGCTGATTTTGGTGTCGTTATCTCAGCATCTCATAATCCTTATGACGATAATGGAGTCAAATTTTTCTCCTCAAAAGGTTTAAAGTTGTCTGATGAAATTGAATGTGAAATTGAATCTTTAATTGACCAAAAAGTAGAACAGGTTTTACCTAGCAAGCTTGGTAAGGCACAAAGAGCAGAAAATTATGTAAAGCAATATATTGAATTCTGTGAAAATACATTCGCAAAAAAACTATCTTTAAAAGGCTTAACCATTGTTTTAGATTGTGCTAATGGTGCGACCTATCATATAGCCCCTGTTATTTTTTCTAACCTTGGTGCAAATATTATTACTGTTAATGATAAACCGGATGGTTTGAACATTAACAAAAAAGCAGGTTCTGTGTACCCAAAAAATTTACAGGCAGCAGTCACTTTACATAATGCAGATATGGGAATTGCATTTGATGGGGATGGTGACCGTGTGATTATGGTAGATGAAAATGGAACTCTAGTCGATGGCGATCAGTTACTTTATTTGATAATGCAACTTTATATTAAAGAAGGTTATGAATTTGGTGGAGTTGTTGGAACTCATATGACTAATTTAGCTTTTGAAGAAAAGTGTAAAATGCAATCCATCCCTTTCGCTAGGACAAATGTTGGAGATCGCTATGTATCTGAGGAGTTAGATAGAAGGAAGTGGCTGATAGGGGGTGAGAACTCTGGGCACATCTTAGTTAAAAATTTACATTCTACTGGAGATGGAATAATTTCAGCATTACAAGTCTTGTCATACTTAGTAAAAAATAAGAAAAGCTTAAAAAATGCCCTGACTGAAATACAGCTTTACCCTCAAATACTAATCAATATACCTACTGAAAATAAAGTAAATTTAAAATCAAAGACTGTTAAAAATGCCATCATGGAATCAGAAATTATTATGAAGGGCAAGGGCCGAATATTAATTCGCGCATCAGGAACTCAACCTTTAGTGAGGGTTATGACCGAAGGTCCTTTGCGTAAAGAGGCTCTAACAGCGGCTAAATTTTTGACAGAAAAAATTAAAGAAATTATTTAAACGCTATCCAAACTTACCTGTAATGTAATCTTCTGTTTCCTTTTTACTTGGGTTGGTAAACACCCTATCTGTTTCATCATGCTCTACTAATTCTCCAAGGTACATATAGGCAGTATAGTCAGAAATTCTTGCTGCTTGTTGCATATTGTGTGTCACAATTAAAATCGACAATTTTTCCTTAAGGCCAGCCATTAATTCTTCAATATTCATCGTTGCTATCGGATCAAGAGCTGAGGTTGGTTCATCAAACAACATGATTTCAGGATCAGTTGCTAATGCCCTTGCAATACATAGCCTTTGTTGCTGACCCCCTGAAAGATTGAACGCAAGATCGTGAAGTCTCTTTTTCACCTCATCCCATAAAGATGCGCCTTTAAGGGCCTCTTCAACTTTATCATCAAGCACTCTTTTATTTTTTTCACCGCGAACTCGTAATCCGTATGCAACGTTTTCATATATTGATTTAGGAAATGGATTTGGTTTTTGAAACACCATGCTGATTCGCATTCTTACTTCAATAGGATCTACGCGCTTATCTAAGATATTTGTATTATCTGGATGAAGAATGATTTCACCATCATATTTATTTCCAGGGTATAAATCATGCATACGATTAAAACATCTTAAGAAAGTTGATTTACCGCACCCTGAAGGACCAATTAAAGCAGTTATCTTATTCTCATAAACTGGCAAACTAATTTTTTTTAGTGCCTGAGTTCCATCCGCATAAGAAAAATTAAGAGAATTAGCTTCTGCCTTAATAATTTCCTTGGAATGTTTTCTTTTTTTATCTACCATTTAATTTTCTTCCTGATGTTGTATCGAATTTTAATTGCTAATCCATTCATTAACAATGTTAATAAAATTATAATTGCTCCAGTCGCAGCAGCGTTTATATGAAATGCCATTTGTGGTCTTGAGATCCAATTAAACATTTGAATAGGGAGTACAGTAAAGCCTGCTTCTAGCCATTCAAAATTGATGAATGGTGGCTCCAATCCGACAGGGCTTGGAGGTAGAAAAGCGATAAAAGTTAATGCTCCAATAGTAATGATAGGAGCAGTTTCACCAATAGCTCTAGCCATTCCAATAATGACACCGGTAAGTATTCCACCATAAGAATATTGAATTACGTGATGAAGTGAGACTTGCCATTTTGTGGCACCCACTGCATAAGCTGCCTCTCTAATATGAATAGGAATGGCTCTTATTGCCTCTCGGGTTGCTACTATAACAATGGGAAGCATCAATAATGCCAATGTTAATCCTGCTGTCAAAATAGTTTGTCCGAGCCCAAAACTATAAACAAACAACCCTAGTGCTAAAAGACCATAAATGATCGAAGGAACCCCTGCTAAATTTGTAACATTAATTTCGATTAAATCCGAAAACCAATTTTTTTTTGCATATTCTTCGAGATAAACACCTGCGGCAATACCTAAAGGAACGGCTGCAAAAAATGTGACAATCAAAACTAATGCTGAACCTATCCATGCTGATAAAATTCCTGCTGCAGTTGCTCTTCTTGAAGGAAAGTTTGTTAAAAAATCTAAATTAAATCTTGGGTAGCCATCAAAAACAAGATCTAAAAATAAAACTAACAAAGTTATAGTTAAGGAAATAATGATAAACATACCTACACCCGCAAAGATATGATCATGCTTTTTATGCTTAGTTATTAATGACCTTATCAGGGTTAAATTATTTTCATGAACTCTTTTCTTATCATTAGCCATTATTAATATCTCTCAGCATATTTCTTTCGGACTGCATGTCCGATAATATTGAAAATCAGTGTCATGATAAGCAATGTAAGACCTGCTGCAAAAATACTTTGAAAACCAATCCCTCCATGCTCTAAATCACCTAAAGCAACTGACACAATATAAGAGGTGATGGTTGCAGCACTTTCAACAGGATTAAAAGTAAAATTAGGTTGTTGCCCAGCTGCAATAGCAACTATCATAGTTTCACCAACAGCTCGACTTATTGCTAAAATATATGCGGCAATAATACCTGAGATAGCTGCGGGCGTAATAACTTTAACAGCTGTTTGGAATCTTGTTGCCCCCATTGCGTATGATCCCTCTCTCATTGCCATTGGAACTGCTCTCATTGCGTCTTCTGCAACGGATGCTATATAAGGGACAATCATAATTCCCATTACAATCCCAGGCCCGAGCATATTAAATGTTGTCAGATCAGGATAAATTTTTTGTAATAGAGGCGTAACTAACATCAGCGCGAAGTAGCCAAATACAACTGTTGGGACCCCAACTAGTAACTCTAAAACAGGTTTAATTGTTTCCCTGACTTTGTGTGTCGCAAACTCCGATAAATAAATGGCAGTGATTGTGCCTAATGGAACTGCTACTAGAAGAGCGATAAAGGTGGTTGTTAGAGTTCCTGAGACTAACGCCATTATTCCATAGTGTTTGATTGAGTAATTTGGTGTCCAGACAGTATCTGTAAGAAAATCATAAAGGCTAACATGTTGAAAGAATGGAATAGCCTCTGAAACCAATACATAAATAATGGCAAGGGTAATAAAAATAGCAAACATACCGGAACAAAGAAGACCAAATTCAATACATCTTTCTAAAACATTACGACGTAAATTTTTCGCCAAACGAGGGCTGACTTCAGTATTTTCTAATTTTGCCATAGCAGGAAATTAAGTAGGGACCATTTTTTTTTGATACTCAAATGATACTCAATTTTATTAAATAAATGAAAACAATTTCATAAAAACCATAGTTTTTTAAATCATAAAAAAGAACAGTTTTAAACTACCCTTTTAAAATAAGTAAATCTCATTTAGTTATTAGCAGAAGATAATTCTAATATTTGTTTCACAGATAAACCAATCTTTGGTTCCTTATAGGCCGATCCTACTCGCTGAGTTTTATAGTGATTAGTAATAGCTGCATATTCTTCCTTGCTAAAAGGAACATAACCAACTTCTTCTGAAAGTGTTGCGGCATGCTTTATATAAAATTCAACAAACTTTTTGACCTTTGGATCTGAGTTTACTTTTTCTGCATTTATATAAATAAATAATGGTCTTGAAAGAGGGTTGTATGAACCATCCATAATTGTCTTTAGCTCTGGGATAATAAAATTACCTTTTTTATTTTTAATTGCTACTGCCTTAAGTAGGTTTTTATTTTCCTCATAATAAGCTAAGCCGAAGTAAGCAATACCACCCTTGTCTCCTGAAACACCCTTAACTAAAACATTGTCATCTTCCGAAGCAGTAAAGTCACCTCTGATGGCTTTTGATTCTTCGATAACTGCTTCTGTAAAATAGTCAAAGGTTCCTGAATCAGCACCTGGTCCATATAGTCTTAATGGTTTATCAGGCCAACCATCTCTGATTTGGCTCCATTTTGTGATTTTTCCTTGCGCTGCAGGCTCCCACATTTTCTTAAGCTCAGTCGTGGTCATTTCTTTTGCCCAATCATTCTTTTTATTTATGACTACACTGATCGCGTCATATGCAATCGGAAGCTCAATGAATTTAATTCCCGCGTCCTTGCATTTTTTTATTTCATTTAATTTAATAGGCCTTGAAGCATTTGAAACAGCTGTCTCACCCCGACAAAACTTTTTGAATCCACCACCTGTTCCTGAAACACCGACTGTTACTTTTATCCGCGTAGCAATTTGAAACTCTTCTGCAACTGCTTCGGTAATGGGATACACAGTACTTGAACCATCAACTTTAACAATATCATTGGTTGCTGCTATTAATGATGTTGGCAACATGCCTAGGCTAATAAATGCAGCAAGTCTAATTTGTTTAAGGGTAAGTTGTTTCATTGAATTTTGAGCTCCTGATTATTTAATGATATTTTAATTATAAATTTATTTATTACTATCAAATAGATTAGACCAAAAAAATGACACTTTTATGACAAAATTACTTTTGAATAAAAAAGTCTATAATATAACGAAAATATGAAATGGAAAGGCACATAAAATACATTATGGAACAAGATGAATTACAAATTCTTAGCCAACAAATTCAAGCGATAGATACCAAATTTCAAACGTTACGGGGGTATCTTTGACTTAGAGGCAAAAGCTCAACGAATTGCTGAACTTGATTTGCTTCAACAAGATCCAAAGACATGGTCAGATCGTGCGTTAAATGAAAAAATAGGAAAAGAAAAAAGAGGGCTTGAGAATATTGTCAATCAAGCCGAATCACTAACACATCAGATTAAAGATAATCAAGAATTATTTGATCTTGCTAAAGAAGAGGGCGATAAAGCAACACTTAAAACTATCCAACTTGATACAGAAAATATTTCTAAGTTAGTTGATGATGTTGAATTTAAGAGAATGTTTTCAAATCCTATGGACCCTAACAATTGCTTTATTGATTTTCAGTCAGGAAGTGGTGGGACAGAGGCACAGGATTGGGCGAATATGCTGCTTAGAATGTATGTAAGGTATGCAGAACAAAAATTATTTAAGGTTGAAGTTTTAGAGTTATCAGACGGCGAGGTTGCTGGGATAAAGAGTGCTTCAATAAAAATTTCGGGTGATTTTGCTTATGGATATTTTAGGACAGAATCAGGTATTCATCGTTTAGTAAGAAAATCTCCATTTGATTCAGGGAGTCGAAGACATACTTCCTTTGCGGGTGTTAATGTTTTTCCGGAAATAGACGATTCAATTGATATTGAGATAAATCCTGCTGACTTAAGAATTGATACTTATCGAGCTTCAGGTGCTGGCGGTCAACATATTAACAAAACAGATTCTGCTGTTAGAATTACACATGTTCCTTCAAATACAGTTGTGCAGTGCCAAAATGATCGCTCTCAACATAGGAATAAAGCTGAAGCAATGAATATGCTTAAAGCACAGCTTTATGCAATTGAATTAAATAAAAGAAATGAAGAGAAGCAAGCTGTTGAGGATGCTAAAAGCGATATTGGATGGGGTCATCAGATAAGAAGTTACGTACTTGATCAATCGCGAATAAAAGATTTAAGAACGGGAATTGAAGTTGGAAATACGCAAGGGGTTTTAGATGGTGATTTAGATCCCTTTATCAGTGAAAGTTTAAAGCAAGGGGTATAAGTTGAATAAAGAAAATGTTCAAAAAGAAGAAGGAGTGGTTGATGAAAATTCAATTATTTCTGACAGAAGAAATAAGCTTGATGACTTGAGAAAAAATGGAATAGCATTCCCAAACCAATTTAAACCTCAACATTTTTCTTCAGAGCTTCATAAAAATTACGATGGGGATGATAAAGAAACGCTTGAGGGGAAGGGCATCCAAGTTTCAGTCTCTGGTAGGATGATGTTAAAGCGCGTGATGGGCAAAGCAAGTTTTGCTTCCATACAAGATAATGATGGACGAATACAACTTTACGTCGCAAGAGATTTTATTAATTCTGATTCAAATCCGGAGCTCTATTCTCAATTTAAAAAATGGGATCTAGGTGACATAATTGGTGCTAAAGGAAAGTTATTTAAAACAAGAACAAACGAATTAACAATCGAGGTCACGGAGATTGTTTTGCTAACAAAATCAATTCGACCGCTCCCTGAAAAATTTCATGGGCTATCTGATCAAGAGACAAAATATAGACAAAGATATGTAGACCTTGTTGTTAATGAAGATACAAAACAAACCTTTCTTAATCGTTCCAAAATTATTTCGAACATACGTACCTTTATGGAGCAACATAAATTTCTCGAGGTTGAAACACCTATGCTTCATGCTATTCCAGGAGGTGCAACGGCGAGACCGTTCGAAACACACCATAATGCCCTCGATATGGATATGTATTTGAGAATTGCACCTGAGCTATATCTTAAAAGATTAGTGGTTGGTGGATTTGATCGTGTTTTTGAAATTAATCGTAATTTTAGAAATGAAGGTTTAAGTGTGAGACATAATCCTGAATTTACGATGATGGAATTTTATGCAGCCTACACTGAGTATAAGTGGTTAATGAGTTTTACTGAAGATTGTATTCGTGATGTTACGAAGAGAATATTAGGAGCGTTAAAGATAAAATATCAAGATAAAATAATCGACTTTGAAAAACCATTTGAAAGATTGACATTAGTTCAAGCGGTAATGAAATACTCAAAAGATTTCAAGGAAGATCAACTAAATGATGCTGGTTTTATTAAGTCACATCTTTCAAGCAAAGGTAAGAAATTACCAGATAACTCAGGGTTAGGAGCTTATCAGTTAGCATTGTTTGAATCAGAAGCAGAAGATAAGCTATGGAACCCAACTTACATTGTTGATTATCCAACGGAAGTATCACCCCTAGCTAGAGCTTCTGATTTAGATGAGAGTGTTACTGAACGTTTTGAATTATTTATTGCAGGTAGAGAAATTGCAAATGGCTTTTCTGAGCTAAATGATGCCGAAGATCAGGCTAATCGCTTTCAAAAGCAGGTGGCCGCAAAAGATGCGGGTGATGAAGAAGCGATGTATTATGATGCTGACTTTATAAGAGCATTAGAATACGGACTTCCCCCAACTGGTGGGTGTGGAATAGGCATTGACCGCTTAGTAATGTTGTTAACTGATAGCCCAAGCATAAGAGATGTAATCTTGTTTCCTCATATGAGACCTGAATAATCATGATTACACGGAAAAGTATTGACCGAGATAACCTTTCACCAAAGGATGCCTTAGAAATACTTATAGAGGGAAATCAACGTTTTATTGATGGCGTAAAACAAGATCAAAATTTATCTCTTATTCGAGAAACTTTAAACGAAAAACAACAACCTTTTGCTGCTATTTTAGGCTGCAGTGATTCAAGGACCTCACTTGAAATAATTTTTGATCAAAGTTTAGGAGATATTTTTAGTGTTCGCTTAGCTGGAAATATAGCCTGTAAAAAGGCAATTGGTAGCCTGGAATATTCATGTAAGTATCTTGGCTCAAAAATAATTGTTGTCATGGGGCATTCAAATTGTGGTGCTGTAAAAGCAGCTTGTGATGATTTTAAAGAAGGTAATATTGAGGAAATAACGAAGCTTATAAATCCAGCTGTGGTTGCTGAAAAAACAATACAAGATCCCAATAGAACTTCAGAAAATAGTGAATTTGTTTCAAAAGTTTGTTTTTTAAATGTTCAAAAACAAATGGAAGGCATCATTAATCAAAGTGACATCATCAGAGACTTGTTACAAAAAAAACAAATTGGCGTTATCGGCGGTATATATAGCCTTTCCTCTGGGCACGTTGAATTCGATCACCAAAACGCTATATTTTCTTAAGTTTCTTACTAACCCTTTCTAAAACAGTAATACCAACCATTCTACTTTCTTAGTTTTTGTCACATAGGTGTCATAAAGAAATTTAATAATTCTCATATCAGGAATAAATTATTTGTTATTTGATAATGTTTTTAAAAAGAAAACGGAGAGTTATTAAGATGAATAAAAAGTTAGGCTTTATAGTTGCAGCAACGCTTTTAGGATTATCAGCGGCAAGTTTTGCCGACTCAACAGAAGATTTGATAAATGCACTAGTTGCTAAAGGTATTTTAACAGAAGATGAGGCAGATGTACTTTCCAAGAAAAATGTTGGTGAGAGACACGCACAGGAAAAAAAAGATAAAAGTAAGTTGTCTATTAGTAAATACCTAGATGAAGGTAAATTATACGGTGACATAAGAGTAAGGCAAGAATGGAGAGGTGCCGATGAATATAGCGGTTCTGATTCTATTGATCGAAGCAGGCAACGTTATAAAATTACATTAGGTTTTAAAACTAAAATTTCAGAAAACTGGTTTACAGATCTTGCACTTTCTATGGGGTCAAGAGGTAGATCAGATAATGCAACCTTTGGAAGCGAATCTGGATATCAAGGTAATAAAAATGAGCTCTTTGTAAAACGTGCCATGATTGGTTGGACCCCGACAGATTGGCTCACATTGCAAGCAGGTCGAATTAAAAATCCTTTGTACACAAAACCAATGATCTGGGATAAAGATTTGACTTGGGATGGAGCTTCATGGCGCACTAAATACAAAATGAGCAACCAAACTACAATTTCAACGACTGGTGGTGTTAATACAATGCAGGGCGATGACAAGCAAAGTGTAGATAATGCCGATACAGATTCACAATATCAAATCTCTGGCCAAGTGATTGGTAAACATAGATTTGATGTGAAATCTGGCCCATCATTTAAAACTGGCCTTACTTATACCATGTATACAAATGATGATAACTTAAATACGAAATCTGAAAAAGTGTTTAATCCATCTGTTATTGGTGATGACGCAACAGGGATCAATGACCTTTCATTAATTGAAATTCCTGCTGATTATAAGATGATGGTCAAACCTGGTTTAGGTATGACATTATTTGGGGACTATGCTTACAATCTTGATGGCGACGATCGAAGAAAAGCAGCGATTTCTGCTTTTGAGATTGATGGGGGATCTGACGATAACTCAGCTTTTATGATAGGTGTTGGGTTCGGTTCCTATAAAGACTTTATTGCCCTAGATAGGGGTAAGCAGAAAAAAGGTGATTGGAAAGGTAACATTTGGTATCAAGAGGTAGGAACATATTCTGTTGATCCCAATCATGTTGATTCTGACATTTTTGATTCAAAGGTAAACTTGAAAGGAATTGCATTTAAAGGGCAATACATGATTGAAGATAATGTTAAATTTAATGTTGCTTACGCTTATGGGGAGATAAAGGATAAATCTGTAGGCTGTACCCCAGGAGTTACAGGTGATACTGGTATGTGCATAGACTCAATGGATTTAATTCAGCTAGATGTGACTTATAAATTCTAGGTTATTTGTACGACCTGTCTTTTTTAAAAAACCCCACATTGGTGGGGTTTTTTTATTCACTAGCTAGATTAATTGTATATTTGGGTATTTCAACTGTAATGTCTTGATCTTTGACTTTTGCCTGGCAGGATAGTCTTGACGTAGGTTCTAACCCCCAAGCTTTATCTAACATATCATCTTCTTCTTCTTCAGATTCATCAAGCGAGGAAAATCCTTCCTTAATTACAACATGACAAGTAGTGCAGGCACAAACTTGATCACAAGCATGCTCAATATCAATATGATTTTTTAATAAAACACTACATATTGATTCTCCAGATTTAGCTTCTAAAACATCACCATCTGGGCAAAGGTCATGAGGAAGAACAATAATTTTGGGCATTTTAAAATTCCAGT
>ENA-OREN01001914-OREN01001914.1-marine-metagenome-genome-assembly--contig:-NODE-1914-length-22661-cov-5.679729_pt1 | contig 22661 bp, 20 predicted proteins | sample MGYA00248624_ERZ508555 | MGnify/ENA primary metagenome ERZ508555 (study PRJEB26222, sample SAMN06267773) | marine metagenome | isolation source: Saanich Inlet, British Columbia, Canada | place...
AAAAAGATGTTTAATTTACACTTAAAAGAATGTGAATTTAGATTTAATAATCGCAAGCAAAATATTTACAGAGTTTTGCTTGGAATTTTTAGAAAAAAGCCTCTAAAGTTATCTTGACCCATTTTTTTAATAGCTAAAAAAACATGACTAATAGTATATCAAAAAATCTTGTATTTATTGACGGGATAACGCGTTGTGGGAAATCATTATTTTCAGGAATTATTCCCTCCTTTGAAAATATGGAGCATATACAGTTTCATAATCAATTAGAGCTAATTATCCCTACAGCAGGATTGGGAGCAATAGATCTTAATTTTGCAAAAAAATTCTCAATTTGTCATTGACAGAGTTGGCATACAATCTTCAGTTGTCAAGAAATGTTAATTTTAGAGGAGAGGATCAGACTGGTATATATAATTACAAAGATCCAGATGTTTATATAAATAGATTGTCTTTGAATGAAGGCGATGAAATTATTGAATTCATATTGAGTAACAACATACATATACCATTTCAAACCCATGATTTAATGGTTAACTTGGATGTTTTAAATTGTATGGATTTGGATTATAAGATGATTGAGTTACTTAGAAATCCTATTGATAATTTATACTCATGGTGGATAAAGGGCTTGGGAGAAAGATTTAGTAATGATATTAGAGAGTTTACTTTACCTGTAGAGTATAAAGGGTTTAGCTTTCCATGGTATTGTCATGGGTACGAAGAAGAAGTGATTGACTTAAACCCGTATGAGAGGTGTATTAAAATTGGAATTAATCTTATAGAGCGCAGTATTGATCAGTATAAAAATTCAAAAAATAAAGATAAAATAATAATTATTTTATTTGAAGATATGGTGCAAAATCCTAACTATCAATTAAATAGAATTGAAGATTTTCTAGGATTACAAACAACAAAATATACCAATAAGTTTATTTCAGAGGCAAAATGCCCAAGAGTATTAAACCCTAAAGATCGAAACGATAAGTTGTCTATCTTCAAAGAAAATGTGTCTCCAGATTTGTTCGAAAATTTAGTCTCATTAACTAATTCTTATGAAAAAGATACCTATGGCTTGGTGTAGATATATGATTTATATTGCCCTAAGTTAGTCTTCTAATTTTCACGCACTGTTACCTTTATACGTAGATGTGCAAATATATTGGTGTAATAATTAAAATGAAGAAAAATAAGATAATAGTTTTTGTTAAAAATAAATTAATAACATTAGATACAGTTTTACCTATTCTTATTGAAATGAAAGAAAAATATAACATTACATCAAAAATTGTTGTATTTGATGATTTGGCTTATAAAGCGATACACAAAAATATTGTTATTAAGGATGCAGTAGACTATGTTGGCAGCGTTATATATATAACTCGCGGTAGTAAGAGTAAAATACTTAGAATAATGTCTGTCATTTTTTATATGCTCATACTTTTCCCTGGGTTTATTAAGGGAAACAAGGTGTTACATTTTGGGCATTTAAGTGATGGAGTTCTTAGATTAATTTCTATTTTATTCTCAAAAAATGTATATCACCTTCAGGGAAGTGCTTATGATTTTAATTATTCCCTTAAAATCTTCGAAGAAAATAATAACATTAGGGCTAAACAAGGTGGAGATAATATTGTTTTTTTTGGAAAAAAAATTGGAGAGGAGTATTTTTCAAATGTAAAGTGTAAAAAAATATTTTTTTTTGGGGAAACAAGAACTAGATTATCGTGGGTTAGTTATATTCGCAATAGATCTGATTATTATTTTAATTTGCACCATAAGAGTGTTGATTTTTCAAATGGGTGTGTAGTTTACATATTGGGTGCAATTGAAGCGATAGATTATAAGAAAAGATTGTTTTTAAATACAGTAAATATATTAAAGTCTATTAATTTAAAAATACCTATTTTGGTGAAACCACATGCATTTACTGAGATGAAGGTAGTTCATAATGCTATAGAGAATTTACCCATGGCACATATAACGTATCTTCATCCATCTCTTCTTGCTACTAAGTCAAAATTATTTATTAGTAATAATTTCAGCAATACTCTTGCAGATGCGCATTCATTTGGCGTACCCACAATTCAGTATTCATATTATGATAATGCAAGTACAGAGGAATGTAAGGAGAAATTTGTTGATTATTTGGTTAAAGATGATATTAATGAGTTTAATACAATTATTCGCAATATTTTATCCAATGATTTTAATTCTTCAAATTTTGAAGGTGTTGATAGATCAGATGACGGTCTTTTGTTATCATTATCAAGTTGATAAATATAAAAATATAAATATAAAATGGGATATAAAGCTCAATTACTAGAATTTGCCAAAGAAAAAGCAACACTTTTTGTGGTGCCAAGGTTTTATAAGTTGGTAGCCCATAGCTATACAGTCAATAAAGCTGCTGAAATCACTAAATATAATTTTGATTCCAATACTTTAGTTGTGAGATCATCGGCCAGTGATGAAGATACAGATTCTAAAACATTAGCCGGAGAGTATGAATCTATACTGAATGTTCCTTTAAATGATCCAGAAAAAATATCATCAGCAATTATCAAAGTAATTAACAGTTATAAGAAAAAGCGACCAGTTACTAACGAAGATGCGGTTATTGTTCAGGATATGGTAAAAAATACAATCATGAGTGGGGTTATTTTTACCCATGATTTAAATACGGGGGCTCCATATTATGTGATTAATTATGATGACAAATCAGGAGATACAGATACAGTTACTTCTGGAAATGGAGAATACAGTAATCGTACATTGTATATTCACCGTAATTCTGTTAACTCACTTTGTTCTCAGCGTTTCAAAATATTACTGAAAGCTGTTCAAGAGTTAGAAAAAATAATGGACAGTCAATTTTTAGATATAGAGTTTGCCTTAGATAAAAATTTAACCCCATTCCTGCTTCAAGTTAGGGCAATTACTACCCGGCCAAATTGGAATCGTGCGGTTGCTAAACGGATAGATAGTACTTTAAAGGGAGTACAGTTATTTGTTGCTGAAAAATTTAAAAGCTTTAATGGTGTGCATGGTAAAACAACACTTTTTGGTCAGATGCCAGATTGGAATCCGGTAGAGATGATAGGCAGAGCTCCCCGTGCCTTATCTATTTCACTCTACAGAGCTCTTATTACTGATTACGCATGGAGTAGAGCAAGGTCGCTAATGGGTTATAAAGTCCCAACTGGACATCCCCTAATGCTGACATTGGCAGGGCAACCATTTATTGATACACGTTTAAGTTTTCACTCTTATCTTCCAAAGTCTATTTCAACAATCATTTCAGAAAAATTGGTAAATCACTGGGTAGAGAGTCTTAGACAATCTCCAGAATTACATGATAAGATTGAATTCGAGGTTGCAATAACGGCCTATAGTTTTGATATTGATGAGAGAATAGAGAAACTTATAGGGTGTGCTTTAACAAGTGATGAAAAAAAAGAGTTTAAACAAGCGCATTTTAAGCAAACTAAAAGTCTTATTAGTGAAGATGGTAGGGGTTCTATAAAACAAGCACTCAAAAAAATAAACACACTTAAAAATAAACAGAAGAAGTTTAGCAATACTGAGGAGCAACATAATTTGTTATCACTTTTTACTATGACTTCAGACTGTATACAGTATGGAACTATTCCTTTTTCAATTCTTGCTAGACACGGTTTTATTGCAAAAACAATTCTTATTTCAATATATCATCTTGGCATTATGACCAAAAATGAGATCGATCAGTTTCAGGCCTCCATACATACAGTAGCTAGTAATTTGGTAAGTGACATCCATTCTTTAAAATTTGGTGAATTAACTAATGCAGAATTTATGCAAAGTTATGGGCACTTACGACCTGGAACTTACGATATTATATCTCACCGTTATGATCAGATGGGTGATATTTATGACGGTGATGCGCTATATAAACAGAAGGATAAGGCCGAGGAGTTTAAGTTTTCAAAACAACAACAACAACAAATTAATACACTTCTTGAAGATAATGGCTTTAATACTTTCAAAGCAGAAGATCTTCTGAATTATATACGTGAGGCGACGATAGGTAGAGAGTACGGTAAGTTTATTTTTACACGTTCTGTTAGTAATATGTTAGAAATAATTGCTAGTTTTGCAGAGGATAATGGTTTAAGTAGAGATGAAATATCTCATGTTCCTTTTAATTCGATTCTAGATATAGAAAAAGCTAGTGGCGAAAGAAGTATTGAAGAGCGTTTGAGAGGTATTTCTGAGTGTGAAAAAGAGAGGCATCAAATTAGTATGGCAATTCGTCTTCCACAACTTTTAACTGATCAAGCGAGTGTACATATTGTGCCATTTCAAGTTAGTCATCCAAATTTTATCACTCATAAAAAAGTGATAGCTCCATGTTTAATACTTCGTGATGAGGTGGATAAAATTCATTTGAAAGGTAAAATTATTATTATAGAAGGTGCAGACCCTGGTTTTGACTGGATTTTTTCACAAAAAATAGCTGGATTAATTACAAAATATGGGGGTGCAAATTCACATATGGCAATTCGTTGTGCAGAATTTGGCATTCCTGCAGCAATTGGATGTGGAGAACAACGCTATGATCTTTTGCTTAAGTCAAACAAGGTACACCTTGATTGTGCTGCTGGTTTGATAAATTCATTGCATTAGGGGTTTTATATGGTTATATGGTTAATTGGACTTTCAGGCGCTGGAAAGTCAACTCTGGCAAATGAGATCGTCATAGGGGCAAATAAAGATAATCAAAATACAATATTGTTGGATGGTGATGTGATTCGTGAAATGTTTGGTAATGACCTGGGTTACTCAATAGAGGATCGCTTGAAAAGCGCACAAAGGATCTGTCAATTAGGTAAGTTTTTGGATAGTCAAGGCTTTAATGTGGTAACTGCTATTCTATCTATATTTCCAGAGAGTAGGGAGTGGAATAGGAAAAATGTAAAAAATTACTATGAGGTTTTTATCGATTCCCCAATAGATAGTTTGATTGATAGAGATTCAAAAGGTCTTTATGCTAAATTTAATAAAGGTGAGATATCTGATGTTGCCGGTATGGATATTGATTTTATAAAGCCGGAAAAAGCAGATTTAATAATAAAAAACAGTGGATCAAAAGAGGGTCTTCTTAGTTATGCAGATACAATTATAGAAAAACTTCTTGCAGTAAAATGATATATTACGAATATACAAAGGTTAATCGTATTGACACTCCTCATACGTATATGTATACCAAATATCAAGGAAGTAAATTTATAGATTCTTATTTTAAAGATAGATTTAAAAGCTTAAATACTCTACAGCAAATAAAGGAAAATAAGAATAAGAATAATTTATTTTTATATTCAAAATCATCAATTGTTTTAAAGGGTATTTTAGATGAGCATATATTTGATGAATCATTAAAAGAAATAACTGCATGGACAAAAAATATTAAATTAGGTGGAACTATTCTTGATGATACTTGTATTAATATAGCAAGTCTAACTACTTTTAATATAAGTAATAAAGTAAATAGTGAACAATTACTGCAATCATTAATAGAAAGTCAATTGAATAAAGGAGATGAATTTTTAATAAAATTTTGGTTAGATTTGTTAGTTCAGAGGTTTGAAGTAACAAAGAAAATTTATGAAAATTATCCGGTTAATTTTCGAAAAGGTAAAGGAAAAAATGACATTATTCACTTATATTGCCTTTTTTCACTATCTTTAACATTATTTTATTGCAATACAAAGAGCATAAAATACCTAAGTACACTTCTAAAGGTAACAGACCTGCTTTGTTCTTTGGGTAAGGATTTGTTAAATAGAAAAATATTGCCACAAATTTTATCACTTATTTTGTTAGTTGAATTATTAAATGTGAAGTTGCTATCAAATACTATTGACGGAGTAAATTTTGAATCTTCATAATATAGCGATGGTAGCTGCAGATACAACTAGAACAAAATTCTATATGAATGAGTTGATAAAAAATAAACTGCTACCCAATTATGTATTACTTCTTTTGAATAACAACAGTAAACTATTACCAGGTCAAAAAGATTTTAATACTAAAAATGATCTTATTTGTCAATTGAAAGATAATGGCATCAAATATGATATTGCATCTAATAGCAATATTAATAGTGATGAAGCAATAACATCAATAGCAAATAGATCAGAGCAGGTATTTATATTTTCTGGATTTGGCGGAGTATTATTAAAAGGTAAAATCTTAGATATTGGAAAGAAATTTCTCCATATACATGGGGGTTATCTTCCAGATTATAAAGGAAGTACGGCTAATTATTATAGTTTGATAGAACAGAATGTAATCGGTGCATCTGCTATTTTTTTAACAAAAGAAATTGATTGTGGCCCTATACTATTAAGAAATTTTTTTTCACCACCACGGGATCGTACAAAAATTGACCATATATCAGACTCAAAAGTTCGTGCAAAAGTATTAGTAGAGTGTTTACAGAATTATATAGATTCTGGCAGCTGGAAGTATGAGCTAGAAAGTAATCGTGGTGGTGAGACATTTTATATCATCCATCCAGTATTAAAACATCTAACAATATTAGGGAATAGTGCTTTACAATGAGAATAACTTATAGAGATAATGGTGTAAAAGATTATTGGATTTCTCGTTGGAGTAGTATTTCTGTCGATCAACCAATGGAAAATACTCAAGTATACCCACTAAAATATGCTGAGCAGATTGTAAAAGATTGGAATGGGAAAATACTGGAAGCTGGTTGTGGCGCAGGAAGAATACTGCGTTATTATCATAATAAAGGGATGGATATTGTCGGAATTGATTTTATCGAAGTTGTTGTTGAAAAATTGAAACAGGTTGACTCAACCCTTAAAGTTGAGGTGGGCGATATAACCAATTTGCATTTTGATAATGAGTCATTTAAATATATTTTTTCATTTGGACTTTACCATAATTTAGAGTATAAATTAGATAAGGCGATTAAAGAGACATATAGAGTTCTTGAGAGTGGTGGCTATATATGTGCTTCATTCAGGGCAGATAATATTCATACAAGACTCACTGACTGGATTTTTGAGCATAGTGCAAGAGGTGTAAAACGTAGGTCCAAGAGTTATTCATTTCACAAAATGAATCTTACGCGTTCAGAATTTAAGCTAGCATTTGAAAAGGCAGGGTTTAATGTTGATTCAATAATTCCAGTTGAGAATATGCCGATATTGTATAAATTTTCCTTATTTCGTGCCTCAAGCCATAAGAGATTTGATGAAAATGTTGCAAGGGTGGAAGGGTATAAATTATCATTTATTGGAGAATTTTTACATAGTATTTTAATGTATTTTGCTCCAAACCAGTTCTGCAGTATTTATCTGTTGATTGCTAACAAGAAGTAAATACATAGATTAAAAATATGCATGATAAGATTATAGTCGGTATAACTCAACGTATTGATGAAATAATTCCCTACAGGGAGTGGAGAGATGCACTTGATCAACGTTTAATTAAATGGGTTGTTGATATTGGATTTATCCCTGTGCCTATTCCAAATAACCTAGTTGATATTGATTTACCGATGCACAAACAAATAGCACTTAGTAATTGGATTGAAGAATTAAATATTGGCGCCATATTGCTATCTGGTGGAAATAATGTTGGGAGTGTTCCACATAGAGATCTAACAGAAAATTTTCTACTTTTGTGGGCAGAGGAAAATTGTAAGCCTGTTTTAGGAATTTGTCGTGGAATGCAGATGATAGGTGTTTATTCAGGTGTAGAATTAATAAACATTATGGACCATGTAAACACCACGCACAATTTACAAATAATTGATACAAGTACAAAAATAGTTTTAAATTTGGTAAATAGTTACCATGAGCAAGCATTGAAGAATTGTCCATTATCATTTAAAGTTTTAGCAAGATCAGAGGACGGCAGTATAGAGGCAATTAAACATAAAAAATTACCATGGGAGGGATGGATGTGGCATCCAGAGAGAGAGGAAAAATTTCAAAAATACAATCAAGATCGTTTTAAAGAGTTAATTCTAGATGATAAATAACGAAATAAAAGTAATTTTGTTAGTGGCTGGAGAAGGGAAAAGATTGCGACCATATACACTAGATAGACCAAAATGTATGGTCGAGGTTAATGGTATTAGTCTAGTTGATAGACAGCTAAATGTGCTAAAAAAAGAAGGCATTAGAAACATTGTTATGGTTGGTGGATATAGATCAGATTCATTAAATTATAAAGACATTAAGTTGAAATTAAATACAAGATACTATGAAACAAATATGGTTTGGTCCTTATTTTGCGCAGAAGATGAACTAAAAGGGGATGTTATTGTTAGTTATGGGGATATTGTATACTCAGGAGAAATACTTAAGTCACTTCTACAGTCTACTTCAGATATTGCGGTAGTAATTGATAAAAATTGGGAGAGTTATTGGAGCTTAAGAAATGACAATCCATTAGATGATGCTGAGACGTTAAAATTACGTAATGATGGTACTATTAGTGAAATAGGTCAAAAGCCAAAATCACTCAGTGAAATTGATGGTCAATATATGGGATTAATAAAATTATCTTCCTATGGCGTAGAACAATTAAAGCATATATTTCATTCTTCAGTTAAGAAAGGTAGTTTACTCGGGAAAAAAATTGAAACTGCCTATATGACAGATCTTTTACAAGCAATAATACAATCTGGAGAGAGGGTAACTGCAGTTCCAACATATAGTGAGTGGGTAGAGGTTGATACAGTAAAAGATTTAAAGTTAGAAGTTACGACTGAAAGGTTGGATAAAATTCATCATGAATAATTCCCAGTTAAAATATAATTTTGTTTCTGTTAGTGGTTACGGATGGACGGGGTCAAGTGCATGTATTGATATTCTAAAAGAATTTAAAGGTATTGATGCACTTAACGGTGAGTTTAGAATTGCTAAGGATCCATATGGTTTAATAGATTTAGAGGAGTCTTTGGTCTACAATTGGGATTTTATGCGGCATGATGTGGCAATCAGAGATTTTATCAATTACTGTGAAATGATGAGTAGAGGGACTGGACTGTTTAAGCGTGCAGGTAAAGATTTTTCCAGGAAATTGCATATTGATTTTATGGAAGAGACCTCTTTGTACATAGATAAATTAGTAAAAATGCGTTACTATGGCGATACATTTATACATCGTTACAAGATTCCAGCGTATAAAAATTTTATAAAAAAAGTCAGAAGTAAGATGGGAAAAGAAAATGCAGTATCTATGTATTTATCAAGACCTAGTGAAGATTTTTTTATAAAAGAAACTAAAAATTATATAAATAGACTTTTTTCAAAATATGCTGAATGTGAAAATTTGAATACAATTGTTCTTGATCAAGCAATTCCGACAACCAATATAAATAAGGCTGTTAGATATTTTGATGAGATAAAATTAATTATTATTGATCGTGATCCACGAGATATATATGCTAATAGCGTTAGAGGCAATCGATTATTAGGACCTGAGTTAATTAAAAATGATTCTTCCAAAACATATATAACTTGGCACAAAATGTTAAGAAAAAAAAGTCAATATGATATTTCAGACAAAAATGTTTTGAGATTGTATTTTGAAGATTTTATTTTTAAGTATGATGAATCAATTGACAGGATTACTAAATTTTTAGACATTGATTATTGTCACAATCAAAAAGGTAAATATTTTAAACCTTCTGACTCTATTAAGAATGTTGGTTTATGGAAGAAGTATAAAAATCAGGCAGCTATGTCCGAAATTTATGATGAATTAGAGAGTTATTGTTACAAGGAATAGCTTTACCAAACAACAGGATAATGCAAAATATTAGCAATGCCGATAGATCTCCCAGATTTATTCTTGAGTTTGATATGAACTCTGGAGATTTAAAAATTAACAAAAATCAATATATATACCCAAAGCCTATGGAGGTTCGTCGGGGAGAGTTAACGTTATTTGTTTTTGGATCTCCTATTATTAACCATTTAATTAATAAAAACAGGATTTGTAATGATATTGTTAACAAATCTGCATTAGATAAAGATTATTTAAAAAAAATAGATGGTGAATTTTTATTTATTTTAGTAAACAAAAAAAATAAGACATTAGAAGTTGCAAATGATAGATATTCATCGTTTACTATGTTTTATTTCTCAATTGATAATAAAGTTGTGTTGTCATATTCATACATCGATATTTTAGAAAGAATATCGATGTATGGTTCATTACACTTAAAGAAAGATGTTTTATTTGAATATTTATGGTTTAGAAGGGTTTTTGATGATAGGACTTACGATAATTATTCTAAATATTTAAAGCCAGCAAGAATTATTTGTTTTAATAAGAAAAAAATAGATGAGATCAATTACTGGGTACCAAAGTATATTAAGAATAGTAATTCATTAGAAACCAACTCTACTATACTTAAAGACTTATTGATTGATGCGCTTGAAAAAAAACTTAGTGATACATCTAGTAAAAAAATTGGATTATTTTTGAGTGGAGGAATGGACACTAGAACTATTTTATCTTTGTTTCCTCATTGCAAGCATGAAGTATCGCCTCATTGTTTTACAATAGGATACTCAGAAAATGGAGAATATAAAACAGCCAAGATATTGACAAAAATGTCAGGAGTGCCACATAATTTTATAAAGTTAGATAAAAATTTTTATGATACGTCCTGGGATGAAAAGCTTAATATGACTGGTGGATTGCATAATCAGTTTACTATTTTGTTTTCAGGTTATTCCCAAGTAATGTCTGAAAATGCAGATGTTTTTTTTCATGGCCATGCATTAGACTATATGTTTCAAGGGATGTACATTCCTACGATTAATTATAAATTTTTTGGAAAAAAAACATATTTCAAAAAGATTGTGGATATGAATAGTATTAGTAACTTTACAGAGTATTTTGTAAACAATATCCCTTTTAGAACATGGAAGGTGAAGGTTGATGACTACCTATTACCAGAGTTCAAGAATAGCATGATAAATGAATTACATGATAAAATAAACTTAATAACTGAAGAAGGTAAAAATATATGCAATAATAATTATGATTTATGGGAATATTTAATGACACACACTCCTTCGAGGCATTATTCTCAACCAGATATAATTGGCATGGGTGCCAATGGTGAACAGAGAAAAATCGCAAATGATAATAATTTATTTGATTTTTATACAAGTCTTCCGTTAGAGCATCGTTTGTATGCAAGGGTAATGAGAGGGGCATTAAGAAAATTATCGCCAGAGTTTTCAAATATAATAAGTGCTAATACTGGCTTTAAGATAGATGCTGGACCTCTTGATCTTACAAGTTATTTTTCTAGGCTTAAGTTATTAAGAGTAGTGACGCATAATAATAAATATAGACACCCTCAAGCAAAAGATCGGACTTGGCCAGATATGGATTACGAAGTAAGATTAAGGCCTAAATTGAGAGAGGCAGTGGTAAATTTACCAAATTCTGAGCAATTAAGGAGCGCAATGCCATTCTTTAATTTTAAAAAATTAGAAAAAGATATAGATTTTTGGATAAACAAGAACCAACCAGGTGGAGGATTGTTTTTAACCAGTATTTTAACAATAGACAATCTAGTTAAGAGATTTTAGCAAAGATGTGTGGAATTTTTGGATTTTTTTTAAACAGGCCATTGGATGAAAGTGAAATAAAAAATGGTATAGCTGCAACAAAAAAATTAAGTCACCGTGGCCCAGATAATACAGATTATTGGTGGGATGCTGATAGTGGAATTTTTTTTGGGCATACACGACTAAAAATAATTGATACGACAGACGATTCAAATCAGCCTTTTTCTAAAAAAGGAGCCTATTTAGTGTACAACGGTGAAGTTTATAACTATATTTCTCTGAGGAAAAAATTAAGTAAGTCTGGATCGATATTTAGAACTAATGGAGATACTGAGGTATTGTTTGAATTGTTACACACGCATGGTACATCTCTGCTAAGCGAGATTGACGGAATGTTCTCATTTGCTTATTATCAAGATAGCGTATTAACTTTGGCTGTAGATCATTTTGGTGAAAAACCACTTTATTGGTATGAGTCAAAACAAGGTGTGTACTTTTCGTCAGAGCCAAAACCTTTAGTCGAGATGCTTAATGTTTGTATTACAAAAGATCAAGATATCGCATCTAGTTTTTTATTGCTGGGTTTTGTCCCGGGCCCATCTACCGCCTATAATGGCCTTAAAAAAATTGAACCAGCAACCATTTTAAAAATTGAAAATGGCAGAGTGTCAAAAAAATTCTCTTACTGGAGCATTCCAGAGCAATTTATGGGTAAAGGGAAGGTCTCCAAAGTGAGCGAGTCTGTGCTCGATGATATTTCAGATATATTATTACATTCACTTAGAAGACGTATCAGAGCTGATGTTCCGGTAGGTCTTTTCTTATCGTCAGGTGTGGATTCAACACTGATTGGAGCTTTGTTAAAAAAAGAACTTTACAATGACGACGTTCACGCATTAACAGTCTCTTATAGTAAGGGCACTGACCAAGACGAGTCCTTTGGTGCTACTGCAATAGCTAACTATTTAGGCATAAGGCACACCATTATAGATAGCTCCCTTGATCAGTCCGACTACACTATAGAGAGACTACATAATATATTTGGCGAACCAAATTCTGGGATAACAGCCCTTTCTGTGCAACAAATGTCATTTGTTGCAAAAAAATATTTTACTGTAGCACTTACAGGGACTGGGGCAGACGAAATATTCTTTGGATACGGTAAATATAAGTTCTTGCATAAATATCGTTATATTTTAATTAATAATTTAATTTCATACCTTTTTTCTTTTATGGATATTGGTGATGCTAATTTTTTAAAACGATTTAAGACATTGGCTTCATTGCTTTCAGTTGATTCCAACGACATTCTATTGGCTCTGAAAGGAACACCATTTTTTTCAAATAAAAAAATATATCCAAATTTTAAAGGTATGGGGTCGAATTGGTATAGCGATTTAAATTCTAAAAATTTAGTTAAACAACAGAGAGATTTCGATCTGAAAATACAACTACCAGATTACATTATACCAATTATTGAGCGCCCATCAATGAGTGCAGGTTTAGAGGTTAGATCTCCATTTTTATCCAAGGATTTAATCGAGTATGTATCTAATATTGATTATAGAGTGTTATTTAAATCTCGGCAAAAAGATGTTCTAAGAAAGATAGTTGAAAGGTATCTTCCGTTGCATCTAGTGGACCATCCTAAAAAAGGCTTTAGTGTACCTGGCAATGCCCTGATTGCAAATACAGATTTTAATTGTGAAGCAGAGTTGAAGCATGTTATTAGTAACTGGGAGGGTGATAAACAATGGGGTAAATATCTTACAAGGTTGTTAATTAAAAAATACTATTTTGATAGAAGCGGTTCTTTAAATTAGCTGTCCAATATAATGTTGATACAGGATAAACACACATAAATTTTATGTTGAAAATATTATTTCCATTTGTTGGAGACTCTGTTGGAGGTAGTCATCAGTCCATCATTGAGTTACAAAAAGAATTAAATAAATCTAATATTTCTTCATTTATTGTTGTTCATAAAAGAGGTCCACTTACTCTAATGCTAGATGATGTGAATATCAAATATATCTACTTCCCAATTAATAAACTTGCTGGTGAATCACCTAATTTTTTTAGCATAATGCATGCTATAATTACCAACTTTATAGTGATTAATCAATTTATAAAAAATCATGGAATAACTATGGTACATGGTAATGATTTACGAGTAAATTTGACATGGTCATTACCTACTAGGCTGTCAAAAGCGTTTTATTTATGGCACCAAAGATCTTTAATGTCACCTTCAATATTTTGGAAATTTTCCATAATATTGGCTGATCATTTTGTGACGATATCTAGGTATGTTCATCAATCGTTACCTAGTAACATATCAGAATCAAAAAAAACATTGATTTTAAATCCTTTTAATACCGAAAAATATTACGAACAAGGGAGCTCAAAGAGGTGGCTTGAAAAACTTTATAGTGTGCCAAAAAATGATATTTTGTTTGGTTATATTGGACGACTTGTAGACTGGAAGAATGTAGATTTTCTTATTAAAGGCTTTGCCGAATATGCAAAAAAGAGTAGCTTGCTTATGCATTTAATAATAGTTGGTACTGGTGACAGTAAGTATATGAGCACTTTAAAACAGTTGGTGCGTCAGTTAGGAGTAAATAATATTGTTACTTTTTCAGGATTTAATGCTGAGCCTAATAGGGTAGTTTCTGCCTTTGACTTAATGGTTGCGCCAAGTAACAATGAGCCATTTGGAAGGACTCTAATTGAAGCTATGATGCAAAAGACCCCTGTACTAGCATCTCGAGGTGGCGGTCATTCTGAGATTATTAACGATGGGTCAACTGGTAGACTATATGTCCATAATAATATAGAAGATTTTATTAATCAATGTGATAGCTATCTTAATGACAATAAATCTACAAATGAGATAATAAGCAAGGCAAATACTTTAGCCACTTTAAAATATTCTTCAGATCGACATTCTGAAAATATTATCAAGATATACCGTCAGTTACTTGCTGTTTAGCGTTTGTATGAAATCCATCCATCAAAAACAAAAGATAATTTCACATTTTGTTGGATTAAGTGGTATTGGTGGAGTGCAGTCAAATTTTGTTGAATATATGAAAAGTTTAGAACTGCATCAGTCTAAATATAGACACAGAGTATATACATTCGGGCATGTTGATTCGCACTACCAATTTGTTAACGATATACTCGACATTAGAAAATTATCAAATCTGTATAAATTGATACTGGATATTGTATCTGCAGGTGCAATTGTTCATTTTTATAATAACTTATCCAGTCTTAAAGTGGCAATTATTTTATTTTTTTTACCTGTTAGAAGGCTTGTTGTTCATGAGCGTGGAACGATTTGGAGTCAACGATCCTCTAGTTGGATAGTGCCACGTTTTGTTGCTTGGAAGGCGTCTATTATTCTATCAAATTCTTTGGCAACAAAGACAATGTTAGTAAGAAAATTCTCTATTCCCGAAAAAAAAATACGAGTACTACATAATGGTATAAATATTTTTCCAAGGTATGATTGTAATACTAATACTAATACTAATAATCCAGTATTTTGTATTGGCTTTATTGGTCGTTTGGACCCGCATAAAGGTGTACATGTATTGATTGATGCTATGCATTATCTTGCGAATAAAAAAATTGAATTAATTATTGCTGGTGAGGGTATTTTGGAAAATACGCTTAAGAGAAGTGCATCTAAACTAAATAATGTAAAATTTATTGGACGAGTTAAAAATCCTTATTTATTTATGAATAAAATTGACTTACTTGTAGTCCCATCTATTAGAGAGCCATTAGGAAATGTATGTCTTGAGGCGGGCTTATGCAAGACTCCAGTTTTAGCTGCAAATATTGATGGGTTGCCCGAAATTATTGAGAATGGAGTTTCTGGTGAGTTGGTAAATGCAACTGATAAAATTTCAATTGAACTGCCAAGGAGTGCCTCTCCATTGCCAGAATTTGTAGTTGACCCAATTACCCAGGATATCTACCCACCGAGGCAGATTAATTCATCTTTATTGGCAGATAGAATACTAAAGCTGAGCGCCCAGCCTCAACAGTTAAAAATATATGCAGATAGATTGAATTGTAAAGTGATAAACTATTTTAATATTAATAGGTACCGAACAGAGTTACATAAAGTCTATCACGAATTGTTTTTTACAAAATCTAAACTATAACAATATGCAGTATGAATACTTTAAATAAAATCAAGAATTACATCAATGATAGAGCAATATGGGTAGCTTTATCATTATATATTGTAATTAATAGTACATTACTTCTAACTGTTGAATCAGGAATTCACTTAATTGAAGGTGCAGACGCAGGTTCATGGTATTCTCCTGCGCTAGCTCTACTAAAATACGGCTCCTTCGTTACGCTAAATAATCCGGAAACTCTTATGACATATCGTGGACCGCTATACCCACTATTTGAAGCAGTAATGCTATGGGTTGGCAATGGTAAGATATTGTCAATTGTAATTGGACAAATTGTATTGTTGTGGATTACAGGTGTATTTTCAGGATATATTGTTGCCTTGTTTATTCCCAGATATAAAACTATTGCACTATCACTTATTGTATTTAATCCTAATGCTCTAGGAATTGCACACTTAATTCAGAGTGATACCTTATATGCATTATTTATAACTCTCTCTGTTTGGGGCTTAGCAAAATATATGTTGAGTAATAATAAGTTGAAATGGGGTGTAATTACTAGTATATTTTTAAGCATAAGTTGTTTAATAAGGCCTACAGGGCAATACCTCATACTTCTTTTACCAGCTATTTTCTTTTTAGTAAGTACTCTTTATGGCTATAAAAAAATTTTAAGAGAAAGTATTATACATGGAGTGATTGGAATAATAATTTCTGGCACTATCCTTGCCCCGTGGATGATGCATAATCAAGATGCCGGATGGGGTTATGTGTTGGTACCATCCAATATTAAAGCAATTTATTTACGTGATAATACAAGATGGGCAGAGAAGATATACAGAAATATATCTATGGGTGAAGCAATAACTAATGTAAATGATAGTAAGCTTATGCATATTAGCTCTAGAGGTAAAATATGGGAAAAAATGAGCAATAAAGAGAGATCTGATGATCTGGTTGAATATTATGGAAACAAACTTGTATCGTATCCAATTTATGTACTGCTAGCTGGATATTTAGATAGCTGGGTTGATTTCTTGGGCGGCGGCGGTAGTGTCAATTTCCATAATTTACTATCTATAGATGTAGTTAAAGCTATAGAGAAAAATCAAACAAATATTTACTCTAGTAGACTAGAATCAGTTTATAATTCATTGTCTAATGCACCTGTAGGAGCTGTTTTAATATCATTTTTTTCATATTTTTATGTGATTATAATAAGAGTACTTGGCCTTCTTGGGGTAATTAAAATAATTAAAATGAAAGAATACTCCTTGCTTCTAATTGTTATTGGTCTAATTACATATTTTGCAATGGCCGCTATATTTGTTGGTAATTCACGCTATCGTTTACCAGTTGAGATTGGTTTTGTAATACTGGCATTATATGGGCTATTATTTTTAAATAATACTAAAAGAGCAAGTGTATAAATAGTATGGTTCAGAGAAAAATTTTAATTTTTATTGTTGCATATAATGCTGAATCACATATTGAGAATGTCTTGGATCGAATACCTAGAGATTTTTTGAGTGACAATAAACACAAGATAGAAATATTAATTATCGATGATTCTTCTGCAGATGATACCGTCAATTTATCTAATAAATATATCATAGAAAATTCCGAATTACCCATTACTATTTTTAAAAATCCTGAGAACCAAGGGTACGGCGGTAATCAAAAAATTGGCTATTTTTATATGCTAAAACAAAATTTTGATATCGTAATTCTTCTTCATGGAGATGGTCAGTATGCGCCAGAATATATTCCTACATTAGTAGATCCTATCTTAAAAAATGAGGCTGATGTTGTTTTTGGGTCTAGGATGATCAATAAAAAAGATGCGCTAAAAGGTGGTATGCCTCTATATAAATATTTTGGAAATCAGTTTTTAACATTGGTACAAAATAAATTATTAGGCTCTAATTTATATGAATTTCATTCTGGATATAGAATTTATAGTAGAAATGTGATTGAAAGGATTCCATTCCAATTTAATTCTAATGATTTTGATTTTGATACTGATATTATTATACAAATCATTGATAATGGTTTTAAAATAAAAGAATTGTCAATACCAACATTCTATGGAAATGAAATATGTAATGTTAATGGTGTTAAGTATGCATGGAACATTCTAAAAAGTACAATTCTATCTCGTATACAACATAAGGCGCAATTATTTTATACTAAAAAGTTTGATTATGAGAAGGACAATAGTTTTTATACCGACAAAACTTCATTTAACAGCAGCCATAAATTTGCTATAGACAGAGTAAATAAGAATTCTATAGTTTTTGATATAGGATCTGGACCAGGAGTAGTTGCTGGAGAGTTGTTTAAAAAATTGTGTATTACTTATGGCGTAGATAGACACATTCAGGACAGTTTAATTGCGTCATGTAAGAGTACGCAGAGAGTAGATTTAGACTTTATTGATAAAAATACATTTGAGTTTAAAGAGAGCAAGCTAGATGCAATACTATTACTAGACATTATAGAGCACATCAAAGATGCGGATAATTTTTTGCTTGTACTTAGAAATAGATTTTCGTCTTATAATCCTAAAGTGATTATAACCACTGCAAATATTGCCTTTTTTATTATGCGTATCTCTTTATTATTTGGTATATTTCAATATGGTAAAAAGGGGATTCTTGATAAGACTCACACTAGATTATATACTTTTTCGTCATTAAAAAGATTGTTAAGTGATTCTGGGTATGAGATAGAAGAGGTTCGTGGTATACCAATCCCATTTCCTTTGGTGTTCGGAGACAATATGTTCTCACATTTTTTATTGTTAATAAATAATTTTTTTATTAGAATAAGTAAAGGGTTTTTTTCATATCAAATTGCAATTACCGTTAGAATGTTGCCATCATTGGAGCTCTTGCTAAAGCGTTCATCTTTGAAAGTCATGAGTGAGAATAAAAAATCTCATGTAGATAGTAAATTATCATGACAATTTTAGTGACAGGTGGTGCTGGATTTATAGGTAGTAATTTTGTTATCGAATGGCTGTTGAAAAATAAAGAACATGTCGTTAATTTAGATAAATTAACTTATGCCGGTAATGCACATAATTTAGATAATTTAAAAAGTAGCCAATATTATTTCTTTGTACGTGGTGACATAGGAAATACACAGCTCATTAACCAGTTACTTAATGAACGCCAACCACGATATATTATAAATTTTGCGGCAGAATCTCATGTTGATCGCTCTATTTGTGGGCCAGAAGATTTTATCCAAACAAACATAGTATCAACATTTCATTTGTTAGAATCGACAAGGGCTTATTGGGATAGACTTGAAGATTCAAAAAAAAATGATTTTCGTTTTTTACATGTTTCTACAGATGAAGTTTATGGCTCGCTTGAGCCAGATGATTCAGCTTTTACAGAGTATCACTGCTATAAACCTAATAGTCCATATTCAGCAAGTAAAGCAGCATCTGACCATTTAGTGCGTGCATATCACCATACTTATGGATTGCCAACACTAACTACAAACTGTTCTAATAATTATGGCCCTTATCAGTTCCCAGAAAAATTAATACCACTGGTTATATATAATGCTTTGTCAGGTCAAGACATACCTATTTATGGAGATGGCCAGCAGATTAGAGATTGGTTATATGTTAGTGATCATTGTAATGCTATTTTGCGTATACTCAAGGAAGGATTAGTAGGTGAAATTTACAATATTGGTGGCCTTAATGAAAAAACCAATAATGAGGTAATTAATATGCTTTGTGATATCCTTGATGAGTTACATCCTAGAGTGGATAATCGTTCATACAAGTTACAGATTAAATATATACAAGATAGAGCAGGACATGATAGGCGTTATGCTGTCGATACTAATAAAATCAAATGTGATCTAGATTGGTTCCCATTGGAAACATTTGAAACAGGTATGCAGAAAACTGTCAAATGGTATCTTGATAATCAAAAATGGGTTGAAAATGTTACTAGTGGCGCCTATAGAGATTGGGTGGAAAAACAGTACTGATGAAAATCTTACTATTAGGTGCTAATGGTCAAGTTGGTTGGGAGCTTCAACGTTCGCTGGCACCACTGGGCCAGTTACAATCATTTGATCGCTATACAGCAGACTTAGAGGATCTAAACGGATTACAGAATATTATCCATAAATACAAGCCAAATGTTATTGTGAACGCTGCAGCATATACTAATGTGGAAAAGGCTGAATCTGAGAAAAGTATAGCATACAATATAAACCATAAGGCTGTTTCTTTTTTAGCAGCTGAATCTAAACGTATTAATGCCTGGTTGATTCATTACTCTTCAGATTATGTATTTAACGGTAAAAAGCTAGGGGCCTATACTGAATTGGATAATCCAGACCCTCTCTCTGTGTATGGAAAGAGCAAGTGGAGAGGTGAGCAATCAATTGTAAAAAGCGGATGTAAGTATATTATATTTCGCACTAGTTGGGTATATTCAGTTCGTGGTAATAATTTTGTCAAAACAATGATACGTCTTGGAAAAGAACAAAATACCCTGAAGGTAGTAAGTGATCAAATTGGCTCACCAACTAGCGCAGAACTCATTGCCGATATATCGTCACTATGTTTATACCGTTTATTCTATGATAAGGGCTTTTCAGAAGATCAAAGTGGTGTTTATCATCTCTCAACTGCGGGAGAAACAAGTTGGTATGGTATGGCTAAATATATTATGGATGAATTTAAAAGTCTTGACGATACATTTCTTATTAATTCTGAAGATGTACATCCTATAAGTACTATAGAACAACAACTATCAGCAATTAGGCCGCATAACTCATTACTAAAAACACAAAAAATATACGATATATTTGGGGTATATTTGCCTCACTGGAAGTCAAACCTTGGAAGGACTTTTCAGGAGCTTTACTCATGGATGGCGTAATGAAAAGAAAAGGTATTATTCTTGCCGGAGGTTCTGGTACACGTCTTTATCCACTTACTCAGGTTGTTTCGAAACAACTACTTCCGATATTTGATAAGCCGATGATATATTACCCTCTTTCTACTCTTATGCTGGCTAATATAAGGGAAATACTCATTATATCTACCCAGCAGGATACGCCAAGATTTGAAGCTTTATTTGGGGATGGATCTCAATGGGGCTTAGAGATTAGTTATGCAATACAGTCGTCACCAGATGGACTTGCCCAAGCTTTTATAATTGGTGAAGAATTTATAGCTGATTCTCCATCTGTTCTTATTCTTGGCGATAATATCTATTATGGTAATTCATTGCCCGATCTATTGCAATCGGCTAATCAGCGTGAGTATGGAGCTACTGTTTTTGCGTACCATGTTAAAGATCCTGAGCGATATGGCGTGGTAGAATTCAACAAGAAAGGGAATGTAATTAGTTTAGAAGAAAAACCAGAAAATCCTAAATCAAACTATGTGGTTACAGGTCTTTATTTTTATGACAATAAGGTTGTAGAGTACGCAAAAAAAATAAAGCCATCTTTTAGAGGCGAGCTAGAAATTACCGACTTAAATCAAATGTATTTGGATAACTCTTCTTTGTCAGTTGAAAGTATGGGGAGAGGATATGCATGGCTTGATACTGGTACACATGAGAGTTTACTTGAGGCTCATCACTTTGTGCAAACTGTAGAGAATAGACAAGGCTTAAAGATTGCTTGTCTAGAAGAAATAGCCTATCTGAAAAAATGGATTGATATGGCGCAACTTAAAGAATTAGCCAAACCATTGATGAAAAATAATTATGGACGATATTTAATGAAAATTATCGATGAACAATGTCAATAAATGAAGGCGACTAACTTATCTATTCCTGATGTAGTATTGATAGAGCCAGAAGTTTATAGTGATGAACGAGGCTTTTTTTTTGAAAGTTTCAATCAGAGAAAATTAGAAGAAATTATAGGGGTTAGTGTAAATTTTGTACAAGATAATCAATCGTGCTCAACAAGGCATGTTTTGAGAGGCCTGCATTATCAAGTACCCCCGATGTCACAAGCTAAATTAGTGCGTGTAGTTAGTGGAAAAGTTTTTGACGTAGCTGTAGATGTCAGGAGGCACTCCCCAACATACAGGCAATGGGTTGGTGAAATACTTTCCGCAGAGAATAGGAAGCAATTATGGATCCCTGAAGGATTTGCACATGGATTTTTAACCTTGAGTGATTCAGCTTCTTTACTTTATAAAGTAACAAACTATTATTCAAAAAAATGTGAGAGAAGTATACTTTGGAAAGATTCTGCAATAAATATTGATTGGAAAAACATTAAAGAGCCGATATTGTCAAGTAAGGATTTTAATGCTAAATTTTTATTAGAAGTATGATTTCTAAAAGAAGAAAATAAGTGTATATTATCGTCACACAATCCAATACTTTTTAGCTTAAGACTAATGTTGAAAGCAATGAATTATAAAATAGTAAAATATAGCCTATTTATTTTTTTGGTAGCACTACTGGTTCGTCTTGTTTATGCATTACTTTTTGTTGAATTAGAGTACTTATTTACTGAAGACCAGACACTATATGTGAATCTTGCAAAGCAGTTTTCAAAAAGTGGTTTTTTAGGAATAAGCCTGGAAAGAATGCCGGGGTATCCTTTATTTTTATCGTTTATTCACGCTATTTTTGGCAAGGATATGTGGAATGTAATTATAATTCAAATGTTATTAGATAGTGTTAGTTGTGTTGTAATCGCTTTAATTGCCAAATCACTTTTTATTAGGGGATTTTGGATTGCTGGCGGTTTATCTGTTTTTAATTTGAACATGATCATACTGTCCGCTTCATTGTTAGCAGACACTCTATTCCTATTTTTATTTATTCTTTTTCTTTTCTCTTTCTCGCAATACTTACAAAATAAAAATATTAGA
>ENA-OREN01001916-OREN01001916.1-marine-metagenome-genome-assembly--contig:-NODE-1916-length-22649-cov-6.726475_pt1 | contig 22649 bp, 21 predicted proteins | sample MGYA00248624_ERZ508555 | MGnify/ENA primary metagenome ERZ508555 (study PRJEB26222, sample SAMN06267773) | marine metagenome | isolation source: Saanich Inlet, British Columbia, Canada | place...
ATTAAATGGGATTGTTGCGGCAAAATTCGATCTTCATAGGTCGTTCCTTCTAAACCTGTTTTAATACTATTCTCTATGATGCTAACAAGGTTCTTCATTCTATCGATGACAGCAGAATCTTTTAATCCACTCTGGCATTGTTCATAAATTAATCCAAGTGCTCCCAAATCGAGATCTTCTTTTTCGGCAAATTCTAAAAGTGATGCAACCGAAGTAAATGGAAGCTCCGATTCGTTACCTGCAACAATTGGCAATACCGGTTTTGTAATAATCAATTCATCAAAGCTCACTATACGTTTCAATTTTTCAATTGTTTCGTCAGAAACTTCTTTTGAGAACTTCATATTTATCAGTCGTTTATCACTATTAAATGATTCAACAATAGATTTGCTTTGTGGGAACATAGATTTAAGCTTTTCTAAACCCGTTTCTTTTGAGCTATTAAAAAGACATAATTCGTAAAAATCTCCGCAAATTTTAACTTCAAAACCATCAATATTTTGAATTTCGAAGGATCCTCCACCTATTGATATAGCCACTACTTTAATATTTTTTCCGTTAATGCCTTCCAACAATAATCGAAACGTATTTACATGATTTGTTTTAAATGAATTTATTTCATAATGTATTGAAATACCCAGCTCATTGGCAACTAGTTCGGTATTTTTCATTCGATCATCAGTCATTTCTAAACCCAACAACCCTCCCTCTATTCCAAGCGATGTCCCTTGTCCTTTATAGTTAGACGCCCACGCACCATCCTTATCAAAGTCAATAATTGCTTTTTTAAGAGGTTCATTTAAAATATCCATACAAGTTTTAGCAGCACGCCATGACGCAGCTGTATGTGAGCTTGATGGGCCTCGCATGATTGGTCCAATGACGTCATTAAAAATTCCCGGGATGTTTTGCTGATTTAACTTCATAAAGCTGACTCTATTTTCTTATTAGGCTGGCAGCTTAAAATAACAAATACTGATAAAAGTAGTAGTCTATTCATTTCATAAATATAGCCATTTTGTATAAATTTAACTTTTTTGAGAAATCTTCAAATGTAATTTTATCCAATAAGCTAAAATGTTAATGTATCAAGCCTTTTACGTATTTTAATGCTATGAATAAAATCAAACAAATTAGCGCTGAATTTATTGAAGAAAACACCAATTTCTTGGAATTAATTTCTGAAATAAAACAGCATTTTTCTTCTGATGAAGTTATCGTTCCGATGCGTCATCATCACGATTTTCCAAATCCAAAAGTACAGGCTGACTCTACTTTGTTTTTGATGCCTGCCTGGAATCCAGGTAAAAATGCTGGAGTAAAGATTGTAACTGTAAGTCCAGAAAATGGACAATTTGATTTACCATCTATCCATGGAGCTTATATTTATTTTGATGCCATAAAAGGATCTATTAAAGCAATTTTAGAAGCCAAAAGTTTAACTGTAAAAAGAACTGCTGCTGCTTCTGCTTTGGCATCTTCTTATTTATCAAGAGATGATGCATCTTCTCTATTAATGATTGGAACTGGAGCGTTGTCTATCAATTTAATCAAAGCACATGCTGCTGTTCGCCCAATAAAAGAAGTATTTATTTGGGGACGAAATTTTGAAAAAGCAACAACTATTTGTGACGTTTTAAAAAATGAAAATTTTACAGTTACGGCTATTAAAACCATCGAAGAAAAAATAGCGGAAGTGGACATTGTTTCTTGTGCTACATTATCAAAAACACCACTTGTTTTAGGAAAATATTTAAAAATTGGACAACATATTGATTTGGTCGGTGCTTATAAAAAAGACATGCGAGAAGCAGATGACGAAACAATTTCTAAAGCATCTGTTTATGTTGACACTTTTCAAGGTGGCTTAAAAGAAAGTGGAGATATTGTGGCTCCATTACAAAACAGAACGTTGAAAGAAGAAGATATCAAAGCTGATTTATTTCAATTATGTTCTAATCAAAAAACAGGAAGAATTACAGAGGAAGAAATTACAGTTTTCAAATCTGTTGGTCATGCTTTAGAAGATTTAGCAGCTGCGAATTATTATTATAATAAATATTCAAATGAGTAAAACGTATCAAAATATACTTTCAAAAAATGATTTTACACCAAATAAAGATTGGTTACAAATCAAAACTATAGACATGCATACGGGTGGAGAACCTTTGCGTGTTATTGTTGATGGGTTCCCAGAATTAAAAGGAAATTCAGTTTTAGAATACAGACTCAACTGCAAAGAAAAATTTGATTATTTACGAACAACATTGATGTTTGAACCTCGAGGACATGCAGATATGTATGGCTGTATTTTATTACCTCCAAATGACGATGAGGGAGATTTTGGAATTATCTTTTTACATAACGAAGGATATTCAACAATGTGTGGTCATGCAATTATTGCTATTTCTACATTAGCCATTAAAATGAAGTGGGTTGATATAAAAGAAGGAAACAATGTTCTTAAAATTGATGCGCCTTGTGGAAGAATTACTTCTTTTGCAAATGTTAAAAACGGACACGTAACCGGAGTTCGTTTTCATTGTGTGCCAAGTTTTGTTGTTGGTTTAGATAGAACTGTAAAAGTTGAAGGATTAGGAAAAGTGACCTATGATTTGGCGTATGGAGGTGCTTTTTATACGTATGTAGACATGGCTAAAAACAATTTTGATTTCGATTTAAGCACAGCTTCCTACAGAGCTTTAATAACCAATGGAATGAAAATCAAAAATGCTGTAATAAAAGCTGACAAAGAAATTGTACATCCTTTCGAAAAAGATTTGAGTTTTAATTACGGAACGATTTTTATAGATAACAAGAAACAGTCCTCTGGAGTTGACAGTAGAAACGTTTGCATTTTTGCTGAAGGAGAAGTAGATCGTTGCCCAACAGGTTCTGGAGTTTCAGGTAGAATGGCTATTCATAAAGCAAGAAAAGAAATTGACTATGGAGAAACCATGACAATTGAAAGTATTATTGGTTCAGTATTCAAAGGTTCGGTGATTTCTGAAGAAGATTACGGGCCTTTTAGAGCCGTTATTCCACAAGTAGAAGGAACTGCTTACATCACAGGAATGCAAACTTTTATAATTGATCCAAATGACCCAATGAAAAATGGATTCATTTTTAGGTAAATGGATGTCAAGTAAAAATTAAATGCTATACCCAATTTATTAGCTTTTACATATTTCTTATATTTAAATTATGAAAAATAAAAAAATTATTTCTTCAAGCTCATCACCTTTATCATTTAATGGAAAAAGGTTAATATTATTATACTAACTTAACTCATGCCAAAACAAACAAAAATGCTTAAGGTACACCCTAAAGACAATGTTCTAGTAGCGCTAACCAATCTACAAAAAGGAGATTTAATTGAGTGTGCTAATGATCTGATTTGTCTTAAAGATAATGTAAAGGCTAAACATAAGTTAGTAACACATGATTTGGCAATAGGAGCAGAAATTTTTATGTATGGAGTAGTAGTTGGTAGAGCCAAAAAAAAAATTTTAAAGGGAGAAGCAATTAACACTCATAATATTACCCATGAAACTGAGGAGTATTTTGTGCCTGAGAAAAATATACAGCACGATTGGAATCCACCTGATACATATAAGTTTTTAAATCATACTTTTTTAGGTTATCATAGAGAAGACGGAAAAGTTGGTACTGAAAACAATTGGCTTGTCATACCATTAGTCTTTTGTCAAAATAGAAATATTGAGGAAATAAAAAAAGTCATGCTTGAAAGTTTAGGTTATTTAAACGTCCATAAACAAACTTTTGATATACAGTCTTTAATTGATGCATACAAATATGGTAAGTCTGAAGATGATCTATTAGATATGGATATTTTATATAATGCTGAAGAAAAAAAAAACGATCGTCTATTTACAAATGTAGATGGCGTTAAGTTTTTAACTCACGAAGGGGGATGTGGAGGCTCCACATCAGATGCTGTGACCTTATGTAATTTACTTGCTGGCTACATCAATAATCCAAATGTAGCTGGCGCCACAGTGCTTAGTCTTGGCTGTCAACATGCACAGATCAGCATTTTAAAACGAGCCTTAAAAAGAATTGCCTCTGATATGAAAAAACCTGTCTTCTTTTTGGAGCAACATAACAGTTCATCTGAACGTAATTTTATTGCCGAATCCATCAAAAAAACATTTATTGGAATGATCGAAGCCAATAAGGTTTCTAGGTCTCCTGCGCCATTAAGCAAATTGACAATTGGGTTGGAATGTGGAGGATCTGATGGGTTTTCTGGTATTTCTGCCAATCCAACTTTAGGATATGTTTCTGATATTGTTGTTGGCTTAGGAGGTTCAGCGGTTTTGTCAGAGTTTCCTGAACTTAACGGAGTTGAGCAGGAATTGATCAATCGTTGTATTGACGTAAATAAAGCTCAAAAATTCGCTAAAATAATGCGTACTTATGATGCTAAAGCCAATGCTTTAGGTTCTGGTTTTTATGCAAATCCTTCTCCAGGAAATATTAAAGATGGACTAGTTACAGATGCAATAAAATCAGCAGGTGCGGCCAAAAAAGGAGGAACTTCTCCAATTGTTGATGTTTTAGATTATACTGAACAAGTAGTACATTCCGGTTTAAATCTATTGTGTACGCCTGGTAATGATGTAGAATCAACAACTGGATTAGCAGGTTCTGGAGTAAATATTATTTTGTTCACTACCGGTTTAGGAACGCCTACTGGAAATCCAGCAGTACCAGTTATAAAGATTTCATCAAATACTGATTTATATAATAAAATGAATGATATTATAGACTTCAACACCGGATCAATTATTGAAGGAGCCTCAACCATTATAGAGTGTGGGGAAGCTCTAATAGAGTATATGGTTAAAGTAGCAAGTGGAGAAGTCCAAGTTAATTCACGAAAGTTGCAACAGAATGATTTTATTCCTTGGAAGAGAGGAATATCTTTGTAAATTAAATAAAAAAGATGAGTTTAAAATTTAGATTAAACAATAAAACGGCGCTGATTACGGGCGGAGGTAGTGGAATTGGCAAGGCAATTGCTTTAACATTTGCTCAACAGAATGCCAATGTCCATATTATAGATTTCAATATAGAAGCTGCCCAAAATTCTGTACGTGAACTCAATCATCAAGGGTACAAGGCAGTTGCCCACCATTGTGATGTTTCCGATTATAACCAAGTATTAGAAATTGTTCAAAACATAGCAAAGTCAACGTCAATTGATATCTTAATTAATAATGCAGGTATAGCTCATGTGGGCAATATTGAAGCTGTTGAAGAAAGTGACTTAGACCGTTTATATCAGACAAATATAAAAGGTGTTTATAATTGTGTAAAAGCATGTATCCCTTATATGAAATCGAATAAAAAGGGAGTTATTTTAAACATAGGTTCTATAGCATCATCTGTTGGCATTAGTGATCGATTTGCATATTCTATGACTAAAGGTGCTGTATTAACAATGACCTATTCCCTCGCTAAAGATTACATAAAGCATAACATACGTTGTAATTGTATATCACCTGCTCGAGTACACACCTCTTTTGTGGATGGTTTTATTAAAAAAAATTACGCTGGAAAAGAAAAAGAAATGTTTGAAAAACTTTCCAAAACTCAACCAATTGGTCGTATGGGGAACCCTCAAGAAATTGCAGATTTGGCCTTGTTTTTATGTTCAAATGAAGCTAGCTTCATCACAGGTTCAGACTACGTTATTGATGGAGGATTTATAAAACTAAACTCAGATTAATTATGAAGCTTATTAGATTTGGAGAAATCAATAAAGAAAAACCAGGTGTATTGTTGTCTGATGGAGCGAAAATAGATGTATCAAGATTTGTAAAAGATTATGATGAACATTTTTTTGGTAATCAAGGAATAGAAAAATTAAATAATTGGTTAGAAAAAAATCAAAATTCCTGTCCACAATTACATGATGATATTCGATTGGGTCCTCCAATAATGCGTCCCTCAAAAATTGTATGTGTAGGTTTAAATTATTCAAAGCATGCAGAGGAGAGTGGTATGGATGTGCCAGAGGAACCAGTTCTTTTTTTTAAAGCCAGTTCTGCTATTATTGGACCTTATGATCCAATTATTATACCTAAAGGAAGTGAGAAATCAGATTGGGAAGTTGAGTTAGCAATAGTAATTGGAAATAAAGCATCTTATGTTAGTGAAAAAGACGCTTTAAGTCACATAGCTGGTTATGTTTTACATAATGATGTAAGTGAACGTTCTTATCAATTGGAACGTTCTGGGCAATGGGTGAAAGGAAAAAGTTGTGATACTTTTGCACCAATCGGACCCTTCATAGCAACCCCCGACGAAATAGGTGATCCAAATAATTTAAATCTTTGGCTAAAATTAAACGGAGAGGAAATGCAAAATAGTAATACATCCGATTTTATATTTAATATACAAGAAGTTGTTAGCTATATAAGTCAATTTATGACTTTATTACCTGGTGACATTATTTCAACTGGAACTCCTTTTGGAGTTGGTTTAGGATTAAATCCTCCTCGTTATTTAAAAGATGGTGATGTAATAGAACTAGGTATTGATGGTTTAGGGGTTTCAAAACAAATATGTAAGGCTTACAAATGATTATAGATAGTCATCAACATTTTTGGAACTATGATCCAATTAAAGATGCTTGGATAGATGATTCCATGGAGGCTATTAGGAGGGATTTTCTTCCCAAAGATTTAAAGCCGTTATTAGAAAAGAATGGAGTAGATGGTTGTATTGCAGTTCAAGCTGATCAATCGGAGGAGGAGACAGATTTTTTATTAAACTGTGCCGAGAAAAATAAATTTATTAAAGGAGTTGTTGGATGGCTTGATTTAACTTCAGAAAATTTAGAGAAGCGCCTTGATTATTATGTGAAAAACCCTTTTTTAAAGGGATTAAGACATATAGTTCAAGCAGAAAAAGATGATTATTTACTTCGAAGGGATGTACAAAAAGGAATAAGTAAACTTGCTAAGTATAATCTTACTTATGATATTCTTGTTTATCCAAGTCAGCTGACAGCAGCCATCACTTTAGTTAAAAAATTTCCAAACCAACAATTTGTTTTAGATCATATTGCTAAGCCTAGTATCTCTAATTCAATGGATGAGTTATGGAAATCAAATATTGTGGAACTGGCTAAAAATCAAAATGTGTCTTGTAAACTTTCAGGTTTAGTTACCGAAACTAATAACTACATTTTCAATGACAATGATTTTAAACCCTACATAGATATAATTTTTGAATCTTTTGGTCCTAACAGAATTCTATTTGGTTCGGACTGGCCAGTCTGTTTACTTGCAGCAAACTATAAAAAAGTATATGATTTAATTTTTGATTATCTTGAAAATCATTCAATTGAAACAAAAGCTCAAATTTTTGGTCAGAATGCCATAAAAATTTATAATCTGTAATATGAATTTAGATATAAAAGACAAGATAATTATAGTGACTGGTGGATCAAGAGGGATCGGAGGAGGTATCGTTGCCTTATTAGCAGAAGAAGGTGCTTTTCCTGTGATTGTTGGAAGAAATAGAGAATGTATCTTGAACGCTATTAAAAAATTAAAAAAAAATGGATATAGGGTTGGTTATGCATTTGCTGAACTAACCAAGCCGGAAGAATGTAAAAAAGCTGTAAGTAATGTGATAAATCAATATGGACGTATTGATGGACTTGTAAACAATGCAGGTGTTAATGATGGGGTAGGATTAGAGCATGGAAACTACGAAGATTTTATGGAATCTATTAAACGTAATCTAGCTCACTATTATACCATGGCACAATTGGTTCTTCCAGAATTAAAGAAAAATAAAGGTGCTATAGTAAATATTGGTTCTAAAACATCAGTTACAGGACAAGGCGGAACCTCCGGATACGCAGCTGCTAATGGCGGTCGAAATGCTCTAACAAGAGAATGGGCTGTAGAATTATTACCCTATGGTATTCGAGTGAACTGTGTTGTTGTAGCGGAGTGTTTTACACCACTTTACGATAAATGGATACATAACTTTGAAAATCCAAAAGAAAAACTGTTGTCAATTACAGAAAAAATTCCTTTAGAAAACCGGATGACAACAACAGATGAAATTGCCAATGCTGTAGTTTTCTTACTTTCAGACCGATCGAGTCACACAACGGGTCAATTAATTTATATTGATGGAGGATACACTCATCTTGATAGAGCAATAAATAAAGATTTGTAATAAAATGTCTAAAATTAAGCTTAAAAAATATTGCTTGGCTTTAGATCTTAAAGATGATCAAAAAAAAATTGACACCTACAAAGCTTACCATCAAAATGTTTGGCCTGAAATAAATAAAAGTATTAAGGACTGTGGAATAAAAGAAGCAGAAATTTACTTAACTGGAAATAGACTTTTTATGATCATTGAAGTTGATGATTCGTTTTCTTTTGATAAAAAAGCAAAATTGGATGCAGAAAACACTAAAGTTCAACAGTGGGAAAAACTGATGTGGACATTTCAAAAGGGATTGCCAAATACAAAAAAAGGAACAAAATGGGTATTGATGGACAGAATATATAATCTAAATAAATAATAGCAATGAACTCAGAAATTAACTATAAATATCCCTCAGTTCCTGATTTAAGAGAACGAGCAAAAAGTAAGATTCCTAAATTTGCTTTTGAATATTTAGATGGTGGATGTAATGATGATGTTAATTTAAAAAAAAATACACTTCGAATTAGAGATATTGAACTAAAACCTAAATATTTAGTTGATTATAAGCCCCCAAGCTTAAAAACTGAGCTTTTTGGACATGTTTATGATGCTCCTTTTGGCATTTCACCTGTTGGACTGCAAGGTTTAATGTGGCCTAAATCTCCTGAAATATTAGCTAAAGCAGCCTTTGAACATAATATTCCATTTGTTTTAAGTACTGTAACCACAGCTAGTATTGAAAAAATTGCTGAAATTACAGAGGGAAATGCTTGGTTTCAGCTATATCATCCAGCTGAAGAAAGTGTTACTAAAGATATTTTAAAACGTGCTGATGCAGCAGGTTGTCCCGTACTGATTATTTTAGCCGATGTACCATCATTTGGTTATCGTCCTAGGGATATACGTAATGGATTATCCATGCCTCCAAAAATGACACTTACAAATATTATAAATGCCATGAAAAGGCCTCATTGGTCATTACAAACGTTAATAAATGGACAACCTGGTTTCGAGATATTAAAACCATACATGCCAAAAAATTTAAAGATAAGTCAACTAGCAAAATTTATGGATGCTACTTTTGCTGGTCGTTTGAATGAAGAAAAAATAAAGCGAATTAGAGATTTATGGAAAGGTAAGCTTGTGATTAAAGGAGCAGAATCAATTCATGATGTTGAGATGGCTTGTAAATTAGGATTAGATGGTGTTATAGTTTCTAATCATGGAGGGAGACAAGTCGATGTTGGTCAAGCTACCATTGATTCATTAAAAACTATCAATCCACTTTACAAAGACAAAATTACTGTTATGATGGACAGTGGAATTAGAGGGGGCGCAGATGTAGCACGTGTCATGGCTTGTGGAGCTGATTTTAGTTTTATGGGGCGTACTTTTATGTATGGGGTTTCTGCTTTAGGAAAAAAAGGAGGAGACCATACTATAGCCATGTTAAAAAAACAATTGACACAGGTTATGGAGCAATTAAGCTGTGCAAAAATTAATGACTTACAAGAAAAACTAGTCGTTAAATAATAAAATTTTTGATGAACAAAGCAAAATTTTTTTAAAAAACCTTTAATATACTTCTGTTTTATTAACCATTTGTTTGTCATTTCTTATGGTTGTGAAATTCTTTTTCAAGAACAATTAAACATATTATAAAATGAAAAAATCAAACTCAGCACCTATCGTTTCCAAGGAAATAATCATTCCTTTCATACTGCTTACTTCCTTATTTGCTTTGTGGGGTTTTGCAAATGCCGTAACTGATCCAATGGTACAAGCGTTTAAAAAAGTATTGGAATTATCTAATTCGCAATCAGCTTGGGTACAAATGGCTTTCTATGGAGGATATTTTTGCATGGCCTTACCTGCCGCATTATTTATGAGAAAGTACTCCTATAAGGTTGGGATATTGATAGGGCTTGCATTATATGCAATTGGAGCGCTCTTGTTTTACCCAGCGGCTATAACAGAGCAATTTTGGTTTTTTTGTTTGGGGTTATATATTCTCACCTTTGGTTTGGCTTTTTTGGAAACTGCAGCAAATCCATATGCTCTAGCTATGGGTGCTAAAGAAACTGCCACGCAACGTCTAAATTTGGCTCAGGCCTTTAATCCACTTGGGCTAATCTTTGGGTTGTTTGTTGCCCAACAATTTGTATTGAAGAAATTGCAATCAGATGATATCACTGATTTTAGTGTTTTAGACGAAGCCACTAAAGTTTTGATTAAAACCACGGATTTGATGGTCATTAGAGATCCATACGTAATTTTAGGATTGTTTATATTGGCTATTTTCGTATTATTTGCCGTAATTAAAATGCCTGATTTTAAGGACGCAACATCTGACTCACATATTGGGCATACTTTCAAAAAACTCGCAAATAATAGCACATACACTTCAGGCGTATTGGCACAAATATTATATGTAGGTGCCCAAATTATGTGCTGGACCTATATATACCAATATGCTGAGGGAATAGACATGGATAGCGTTACGGCAGGATACTATCAAATGGGGGCATTTGTTCTTTTTACTCTTGGGCGTGGCATTGGAACTTATTTACTACGTTTTGTAAATTCAGGAAGGCTTCTAATGTTTTTCGCCTTATTTTCTGCAATATTTTGTATGGGAACTATTTTCATTGAAGGCTTATTTGGTCTTTATTGTTTGGTGGGGGTTTCCTTTTTTATGTCATTGATGTTTCCAACAATTTATGGGATTGCACTTGGAGATTTAAGTGAGGAAGAAAGTAAAATAGGTTCTGCTGGCTTAGTTATGGCCATTGTTGGTGGAGCAGTGATGCCAAAATTACAAGGTATGATCATTGATTATGGTGGTCATAATGTAGATGATATAAAAATATTAGGTGTATCAGAGATTAACTTTTCTTTTGTATTACCACTCTTGTGTTTTATACTTATTTCTATATATGGATTCAAACAAAAGAGGAACTAGTTTTTTTATTAGAATCAACTGATTAACAACCTTATAATTCTGCTTGTAACTTAATTGCTGTTTCAGAAACTTCATCTAATACTCTAAGTAAATTTCCAGACCATAATTTTTCTATTTCAACCTCACTATAATTTCTTCTGACCAATTCAAGTGTAATGTTAAATGTTTCTGAAGCATCATTCCAACCTTCAATACCACCACCACCATCAAAATCACTACTAATCCCTACATGATTGATACCGATAGTGTTAACTAGATAATCAATATGATTTACAAAATCTGATACATTAACAGAAATATTGTTATTGCTTTTCTCAGAATTTAAATATGATTTAAAAGCTACGGTTTGTACAACCCCTCCATTATTTTTTATCCAAGCTAACTGTTCATCATCTAAATTTCTACTATGATCACAAAGAGATCTTGCAGAGGAGTGTGAAGCAATAACTGGAGCCTTACTTAATCTTATCATTTGTCTTATTGCTTCTTTTGACGGATGTGATATATCTATCATAATTCCTAATCGATTCATTTCTCTAATTACTTCAATGCCAAGTTTACTAAGCCCATTATGAAGATAAATACCATCATATTCACCAGTATTGCTATCACTTAATTGGCTATGGCCATTATGCGCTAAAGACATATACCTAGCACCCATGTTGTAAAACTTTTCAACATTTTTAATATCAAGACCAATTGGATATCCATTTTCAACTCCAATCATTGCAACTCTTTTACCTTTTTTATGTATTTCTCTTACATCATCCGAAGTAAGTGCTAGTTCAATCTTTTCACTTGCATAATTGTCAACTAAATTATGAATAGCATTAAACTTTAATATTGCGTTATCATATGCTTTTTTATAACCTTTTTCATTTAACTCTCCTTGACCAGTAAATACAATAAACCATGCAACATCTAAGCCTCCTGCCTCCATCTTTGGAATATTACATTGCGTATTCAAATTTTGAGAATAATTGATCGAATCAGTGAAGTTTTTAAGATTAATATCACAATGTGTGTCAAGTGTGATAATATTATTGTGTATTTTATTTGCTTTTTCAAATAGCTTATTGTTGTCATAATTTAATTTAAATAGATAAATAATAAAAAAAATTAATAATAAAATAAAGACTTTGATATAGAAGTTCATATGTATTGATTTATTACTAAAAATATAAAATAAATAATGTTTTATAGTTAATAAAAAGGAAAAAGTAACTGAAATATTATTTATACAACCAAATGGTACATTTAAGGGAAATAGAGTAAATTAATTATTTAAGAGCAGCTTCTATACTTTCTTTGAGTCCAAATTTTGGTTTCCATCCCCAATCTTTTGTAGATATGGAATCGTTAATTTTTTTTGGCCAAGAATCAGCAATTTGTTGTCTAAAATCAGGTTTAAAATCTACTTTTATTTTAAAACCATTAGAGAGAATTTCATTTAATAACTGTATTGGAGTTATGCTAAACCCTGTTATGTTATAAGAATTTGATATTGATAAATTATTTCGATTCACTGACATTAGATTGATTGCAGATTCTATTGCATCATCAATATACATCATTGGAAGTTTTGTGTTTTCGCTTAAAAAACAACAGTAGTTTTCTCCTTTTTTAGCTGCATTAACCATTTCAATAATATAGTCAGTGGTTCCTCCGCCTGGAACAGTTTCGGTAGAAATTATTCCTGGGTACCTAAGGGACCTTATATCTAATCCAAATCTATTAAAGTAATATTCTATTAATTTTTCTCCAGCTAGTTTAGTTATGCCATACATTGTGGAAGGGTTCATTAATGGATTTTGAGAAACAAAATCAAGTTTAGATTCCGTTCCAAATACAGCTATAGAGCTTGGCCAAAAAACTTTTTTGATTTTATTTTTAACAGATATTTCAGCAATATTTTGAAAACTATCCATGTTTAATTTCCATGAATTAAATGGATTTTTTTCGCCATTTGCTGAGAGAATAGCGACCAGGTGGTATATAATGTTTATGTCATGCTTTTTTACTAGTGAATCAATTCTTTCTTTATCTAATGCATTCGCATTTTCAAATTGACAATAAAGTTTTTCTTTTGGGGTTTTTATATCAGTTGCAAGAACAAAAGAATTAGATTTTTCAAAGCACTTTATAAACTCAATACCTAGTTGACCTAGTGCCCCTGTAATTAATATTCTATCCATTTATTTATTTAAAATAATAGTTTAATTTTACTCAAATTAATTTTCTCAAATGTACGAATCTATAAAGAAAAGGCTTAAACTAGAATTAGAAGATATAGAAAAATCTGGTCGTTATAAAAATGAGAGAATTATTCAATCCAAACAGAATTCAATTATCAAAGTTAATAATGATAAAAATGTTTTAAATTTTTGCGCTAATAATTACTTGGGATTGGCTTCAAATCCAATAGTAATTAATAAAGCCAAAGAAACTTTAGAATCTCATGGTTTTGGAATGGCTTCAGTCAGGTTTATTTGTGGAACTCAAGATATTCACAAAACTCTTGAAAAAAAGATTTCAAATTTTTTAGGAACTGAAGATACTATACTTTATGCTGCAGCATTTGATGCTAATGGAGGATTATTTGAACCGCTTTTTAATGATCAAGATGCAATTATTAGCGATGCATTAAATCATGCTTCTATTATAGACGGAATTAGATTATGCAAGGCTCAAAGATTTAGATATAAGCATAATGATATGAATGATTTAGAATTACAACTCCAAAAATCTGCTAATTGCCGTAATAGAATTATTGTAACTGATGCCGTTTTTTCTATGGATGGCACTATAGCTCAATTAGACAAAATATGTGAATTATCTAAAAAGTATGATGCTATTGTAATGTCTGATGAATGCCATTCGACAGGATTTGTTGGTCCTACAGGAAGAGGGGTGCACGAAGAACTTAATGTTATGAATGATGTTGATATTATTACTGGCACTTTAGGAAAAGCATTAGGAGGAGCTTCTGGTGGATTTACAAGTGGTCCTAAAGAAATTATAGAAATTCTTAGACAAAAATCTCGTCCATATTTATTTTCAAATACATTAGCACCATCAATTGTTGGAGCTTCTTTAGGAGTTTTGGATATAATTGAAAGAGACACTTCTTTTTTAAATCAATTAAAGAGTAACACAAATTTATTTAGAAATGGCATGAAAAAGCTTGGGTTTGATATTAAACCTGGAAATCATCCGATAGTCCCTGTAATGTTATATGATGACCATTTAGCTCAAAAAATTTCATCTGAACTTTTAGATATGGGTATTTATGTAATTGGATTCTTTTTCCCTGTTGTTCCAAAAGGGGAAGCAAGAATTAGAGTGCAATTATCCGCATCCCACACCATTGAACAAATTGAACAAGCTTTAAATGCTTTTGAAAAAGTTGGAAAAAAATTAGGAGTTATTAATTAAATTTAGAAAAAAGAAGTTGTAATACTAAAGCTCAGCCCAGTGCTTTCAGGAACATACCTGCAAATTCCTCCAGTACATACCAATCCTCCTCTTTGTCTTCCGTAATTTACTGTATAACGATTAATGCCTTTACTATAGCTTCCTCCAACATTATAATAGTGTATTTTTTTCTCTTCACTTTGGTTTCTTGTAGTGGTGGAGGTGATGATAATGATATTACAAATCCAGAAGATCAAGTAAAAAGTATAAAGTTATCAGTATCTAACGAATATGTCGAACTTAATAATCAAGCTGTTTTTGAAGTTTTGAGTGATAAGAATAAGGTTTTAACATCAAGTTGTAAGTTTTTTGTCAATAATAAAGAAATTACAGGTAATACTTTTAAGGGAGATTTAGGTGACTATTCTGTATATGCAACATACAAACAGTTAATAAGCACGCCCAAAACATTTAATATAATTCCTGAGATTGTATATTATAAAACGAATGTTTTGGTTGAAGATTACACTGGAACTTGGTGCGGATGGTGTCCTAGAGTTTCGCAAGCAATTAAACTTTTAAAAGAAGAAACAAGTCAAATATCTGTTGTAGCTGTTCATGTCGGTGATAATATGCAAATTTCCAAATCAAGTGCTTTAACCAACGCTTTCTCGGTAAATAGTTATCCGCATGTTCGATTAAATAGAAACTCTAAATGGGATGGGGACCAGCCAAATAATTTAGGTGCAGTAACTGGTTTATTAGGCTCTCCAAGGAAAATAGGATTAACTATGGAATCTTCACTAAATGACAGAACTCTAAGTCTTAAGGTTAAAACTCAATTTGGTTTTCCATATACTGATTTAAAATTAGTAGTTTTTGTTTTAGAAAATGGAATTATAGCGGATCAAATTAATTTCACATCTTATTTCCCTGAACTTGATCGATATACAAATTCAAATAATCAACCTGTTTCTAAAAGTTTCATTCACGATAATGTGTTAAGAGAATCTCTGACAGCAGTTTTGGGTGACAATATAGAGTCTTCATCTACACAAAGTGGAAGCATTTATGAAAAATCCTTCAATTATGATATTCCTAGTGATTTTGATATTTCAAAAATGGAAGTAGTCGCTATTATTGTAGATAAAGACAAGCAAGCTATTAATTCTAGGATGTCAAAACTTGAAGAAAATCAAACATTTGAGAAGTTGTAATAAATGTTTTAAAGACTGTTTTTAGTTATATAATACCTCCAACCTATAAGTGCTAATTGTAATTTACTAGCTTTTACTGGATCTAATCTTCTTTTTGTTAAGCTAGGAAGGATTAATTTATTTAAATAAGCTAGAATTTTAAATAATCTTTTCATATTCACACAATATACAATTCATGTGTTATCTTTACAAATTTTAAATATGGATTTAAACACTTTTACTTTATTGTTATCAGGATTAATTCTTTTGATTTTGGGAGGGAATTTCCTATTAAAATCTGCAGTTTCAATTTCTTTAAAATTTAACATACCTAAAATTTTAATAGGAATGACTGTTGTGTCATTTGCGACTTCTGCTCCTGAACTGATAGTTAGTATTAAATCAGCATTGATAGGTTCACCAGATTTAGCAATTTCAAATGTAGTTGGTTCTAATATTGCTAATATAGGGTTGGTGCTAGGTTTGACTATATTATTATCTCCTATAAAAACTACTAAGGATATTTATAAAGTTGATTGGCCAATTATGATGTTTGCATCAATTTTATTTTTGATTTTTTTAAATGACGGAATGATAAAAGCATATGAAGGAGTAATTTTAATTTTTTTATTAATTGGATCAATTGCTTTCTTGATTAAATATCAAAAACAGACTAAAGAAGATATTGATTTAGAAGTAGTTTCTGATGAATCTATGTCCAAATCAATTTTATTTTTAATTTTAGGTGGATTTTTTCTCTATTTAGGTTCAGAATGGTTTGTTTCAGGAGCAATAGATTTAGCTAATATATTTGGCGTTAGTGAAAGAATTATTGGCATTACTGTTGTATCGATTGGAACAAGTATTCCAGAATTAGCTACTTCTCTTGTTGCTTTATTTAAGAAAGAAAAAGGTGTTTCTTTAGGAAATTTAATTGGATCAAATATTTTTAATGTATTTGCAGTATTAGGAATTACTTCCATTGTTTCTCCTTTAATTCTTGAGGATTTAAATATTTTGAATTATGATATTTATGTTATGTTATTTTTTGCAGCAATTGTTTTTCCTTTAATATTTTTTCCTAAAAAACATATTCTAGGAAGGTTAGAAGGGCTAATTATATTATCATGTTATTTCTTTTACATTTTTAATATTTTCTAATAAAAAAAACATCTAATTTCTTAGATGCTTTTTTAAATAAATATTATAAAGTTTTTAAATCTTTGCGGACTTAACTGTTTTAATAATTCTTCCTGCAATTTTATAAGGATCTCCATTTGAAGCAGGTCTCCTGTCTTCTAGCCATCCTTTCCATCCTTTTTCTACAGTTCCAATTGGAATTCTAATTGATGCTCCTCTGTCAGAAATGCCGTAACTAAAATCAGTGATAGATGCAGTTTCATGAAGACCAGTTAATCTTTGCTCATTAAATTGTCCATATACATCAATATGTTCTTTAACCACGGATCTAAATGATTCACAAACAGCTTCATAAGTTTTTTGAGATCCACATGTTCTTAATAAGGTATTAGAGAAATTTGCATGCATTCCACTACCATTCCAGTCACCTTTAATCGGTTTTGGATGGTACTCAATGTAATAATTATATTTTTCAGTTAAACGATCTAAAAGGTATCTTCCAATCCACATTTCATCACCAGCTTTTTTCGCTCCTTTAGCAAATAGTTGAAACTCCCATTGTCCACTGGCTACTTCTTGATTAATTCCTTCGAAATTTAACCCTGCTTCAATACACTGGTCAGCATGTTCTTCAACAAGATCACGGCCATGAGTATTTTTGCCACCAACCGAACAGTAATACATTCCCTGTGGTCCAGGATATCCACCTATTGGAAAACCTAAAGGTAATTGGGTGTGACAATCCATAATGAAATATTCCTGTTCAAAACCAAACCAAAAATCATTATCGTCGTCATCTATTGTAGCTCTTGCATTTGAAATGTGAGGGGTACCATCAGCATTTAAAACTTCTGTCATTACCAAGTAGCCATTAACTCGATCTGGATCAGGATAGATTGCAACTGGTTTTAAAAGGCAATCTGAAGACCCTCCCTCTGCTTGTTTTGTAGAAGATCCATCGAATGACCATATTGGACAATCTTGAAGTTTTCCACTGAAATTTTCTTCAACTTTAGTTTTACTTCTCATATTTGATGTAGGCGTGTATCCGTCTAACCAGATATATTCTAATTTAGATTTACTCATATTTACAAATGTTATTGATTTATATTTCTTTAAAAATAAAATATAATATTGGTTTATAGAACTTTAAGTCTTTAAAACAAATAAAATTTATCAACATTTATTAATTACATATTTTTTAATATTGAAATATTATTTTTTAATAATTTTTTGTTAAAAAAAATGAATTTTTTACAATTTAAGTGTCTGTGATTTTTTTAATTACAATTTTAAATGTCTTTTTAAAATAAATTTTTAATGCTAACCAATACTATTATCTTTGTTATATTATTATGAGTTCTAAATCTACGAATCGTTACATGCAAAGAGGAGTTTCATCTGATAAAACAGATGTTCATAATGCAATAAAAAATATAGATAAAGGACTTTTTCCAAAAGCTTTTTGTAAAATAGTCCCTGATATACTTACAAATGATCCTGATTATTGTTTGGTCATGCATGCTGATGGAGCTGGAACTAAATCTTCATTAGCTTATTTATATTGGAAAGAAACAGGTGACCTGTCAGTTTGGAAAGGAGTTGCTCAAGATGCATTGGTAATGAATCTAGATGATCTTTTGTGTGTAGGTGTAACGGATAATATTTTGTTATCCTCTACCATTGGGAGAAATAAAAATCTTATTGATGGTGAAGTAATAAAAACTATAATACAAGGGACAGAAGAGTTAATTGAAGAAATGTCAGATTATGGTGTTAATATTAAATCAACAGGGGGTGAAACAGCTGATGTTGGAGATTTGGTTAGGACTATTATAGTAGATTCCACAGTAGTTGCAAGAATAAAAAGATCTGATATCATAGATAATTCAAACATTAAATCAGGGGATGTTATTGTTGGTTTATCTTCTTATGGAAAAGCTAATTATGAAGATTCTTATAATGGAGGAATGGGTAGTAATGGATTGACATCTGCTAGACATGACGTATTCCATAAATATTTAATTAATAAATACCCTGAAAGTTTTGACCCTAATGTTCCTGAAGAATTAATTTACTCAGGCTCTATGAAAATAATACAACCTATTGAAGGTTTAAATATTGATGCTGGCAAACTTGTTCTGTCTCCTACAAGAACCTATGCTCCAATTATTAAGAAAGTTTTAGAAAAATATAATTCTAATGATATTCACGGAATGGTGCATTGTAGTGGAGGAGCACAAACAAAAATTCTTCATTTTATTGATAAATTTCATATAATAAAAGACAATTTATTTACAGTTCCTCCACTATTTGAATTAATTAAAAAAGAGTCTGACACATCATGGAAAGAAATGTATAAAGTGTTTAACATGGGTCATAGAATGGAATTATATGTTAGTCCAGACTGTTCTGAAGAGATTATTAATATTTCCAAATCTTTTGGGGTTGATGCTAAAATTATTGGTAGGGTAGAGCAAAGTGCTCAAAAGAAACTTTCTATTATTTCTGATAACGGTAGTTATATTTACTAGTATATCCTTGATTAAAAATATCGTAATTTTGTAATGTATAATTTATAAATAATGTTAGATAAATTAAATATAGTAAAACAAAGATTTAATGAAGTTTCTGATTTAATAATTCAGCCAAATATCATGTCTGATCAAAAGAGATATATCAGCTTAAATAAAGAATATAAAGATCTAGGATTAATAGTTGAAAAGAAAAAATTATATGAACAGCTCCTTTCAAATATAAATGAAGCCAAAGAGATATGTAAGAATGAAGCTGATAAAGAGATGATAGAAATGGCAACTGATCAACTTAATGAAGCTAATGAAAAAATATCTAATCTAGAGGAAGAAATAAAGTTTTTACTAATTCCAAAAGATCCAGATGATTCAAAAAATGTGGTTATTGAATTAAGAGCAGGTACAGGAGGAGATGAGGCTAGTATTTTTGCAGGTGATCTTTTTAGAATGTATACTAAATTTTGTGAGGGTAGGGGTTGGAGTGTTAGTTTAGTTGATGCAAATGAAGGAACTTCCGGAGGATATAAAGAAATAATTTTTGAGGTTTCAGGAAATGATGATATATATGGTTTATTAAAATTTGAATCAGGTGTACATAGAGTTCAAAGAGTTCCTCAAACAGAAACTCAAGGAAGAGTACATACTTCAGCAGCAACAGTTATGGTTCTTCCAGAAGCTGAAGAATTTGATGTAGAAATAAACATGAATGATGTAAGAATTGATTATTTCTGTTCTTCAGGTCCTGGAGGACAGTCAGTGAATACTACTTACTCTGCGGTTAGACTGACTCATACTCCAACAGGAATTGTTGCTCAATGTCAGGATCAAAAATCTCAACATAAAAATAAGGATAAGGCTTTAAAGGTTTTAAGATCTCGTTTGTATGAATTAGAGTTAAATAAAAAACTTGAAGCTGATTCATTAAAAAGAAATTCTATGGTTTCTTCTGGTGATAGATCGGCTAAGATTAGAACATATAACTATCCTCAAGGCAGGGTAACGGATCATAGAATAGGTTTAACTTTATACGACCTTCAAAATATTGTAAATGGAGATATTCAAAAGATAATTGATGAGTTAAAACTTGTCCAAAACAATGAGATGCTAAAGAATTCTGAAGAAGTTTTTTAATATATAAGTATGGATATTACACATTTAGAAAAGCAAATTCAACATAAACAATCTTTTTTATGTTTGGGTTTAGATTCTGATCTTTCAAAAATTCCAAATCATTTATTAAATAAAGTTGATCCAATCTTTTCATTTAACAAGTCTTTATTAGATTCGTTAAATGAACTCATTGTTGCTGTTAAAATTAATACTGCTTTTTATGAAGCGAATGGTTCATCTGGATGGTTGACTCTAGAAAAGACGATTAGATATATTAATAATAACTACCCTGATCTTTTTACAATAGCTGATGCTAAAAGGGGAGATATTGGTAATACTTCAGATAAATATGCTCAAGCTTTTTTTAATACTCTTGAATTTGATTCTATAACAGTTTCTCCATATATGGGAAGTGATTCAATTGCACCTTTTTTAAAATATAAGGACAAGCAAACTATTTTGTTAGGTCTTACTTCAAATAAGGGTGCAGAAGATTTTCAGTTATTTCCTGATTTAAATAATAGTTTATTCAAAAGAGTGTTAACTCAATCAAAACAATGGAATCACTCTAATAATTTAATGTATGTTGTTGGAGCTACAAAAGCAGCATATTTAAAGGATATTCGTTCAATTGTTCCTGATAATTTCTTACTTATACCAGGGGTTGGTACTCAAGGAGGAAGTCTTAAAGAAATCTTTGATAATGGCGCTAATAATAAGATTGGGCTACTTGTCAATTCATCAAGGTCAATTATTTATGCTAGTAAAAAAGAAGATTACTTAATAGAAGCATTTAAGGTTGCTCAAAAGTTACAATTTGAAATGAAACAATTAATATTAAGATGTTTATGATTAACTATAGTGTTTATAAAAATAATATTTCAAATGAGTGGGTTACTTTTGTTCATGGTGCAGGTGGAAGTTCATCAATATGGTACAAGCAAATTAGAGATTATAAAAAACACTTTAATGTTTTGTTACTTGATTTAAGAGGACATGGAAAATCTAAATACAGCATTAAAAATGTATTTGAGAATAAATACACATTTTCATCCATTTCAAATGATATAATCAAAGTTTTAAAAAAAGAAAAAATTAAAAGTTCTCATTTTGTAGGAATTTCATTAGGAACAATTTTGATTAGACATATAGCAGAGTTTTATCCTAAAATGGTTAAAAGTATGATTTTAGGTGGTGCTGTTATGAAATTAAATTTCAGATCTCAATTTTTAATGAAATTAGGATCAGCTTTTAAATCAATTGTACCTTACATATGGATTTATAAGTTATTGGCTTTTATTATTATGCCTTATAAAAATCATAAAGAATCAAGGATTCTTTTTATAAATGAAGCTAAAAAACTTTATCAAAAGGAGTTTGTTAGATGGTTTAAATTAACCTCGCAAGTAAATCCATTGTTAAAACTTTTCAGACAAGTTGAGTTATCAATACCTACACTTTATGTAATGGGTTCTGAGGATTATATGTTTTTAGAATCAATTAAGATTTTATCCAAAGAACACAAAAGTTCAAAACTTCTTGTTGTTCCAAATTGCGGACATGTTGTGAATGTTGAACGTCCAACTTTTTTTAACAATAGTACTATATATTTTTTAAACAATTTGATTAAAAAAAAGTAGGTTTATTTAATTTAGACCTGGTTGTTTTATTTTAAAATTTTCTTTCTTCTTTAATTCATTCTCTTTCTATTTCATCTATTAAAAACTTTTCCCATCCTGGAGTAGAAGATTTTTCTTCATCAACAATTTTTTTAGCATCATCAAGTAGTTGCCTAGCATCAAAAATTATTCCATCTTTTATTGTATACTTAATTCCTCCAACTCTTATTGCTTCATTGTTATCATTAATTTTTATATCACCTGTTGCATATAGATATTTCAGATTTTTAAGAGGGTTTTCTTCCATAATTATCATATCAGCATATTTTCCAACCTCAATAGTTCCTATTTCTTTTTCCATGCCAATTGCTTCAGCAGCATGAAGTGTAGCGGCCCTTATAACTTCCATAGGATGAAAACCTGATTCTCTAATAAGTTCAAGTTCTTGGATGTACCCAAAACCATAAAG
>ENA-OREN01001918-OREN01001918.1-marine-metagenome-genome-assembly--contig:-NODE-1918-length-22627-cov-11.797517_pt1 | contig 22627 bp, 20 predicted proteins | sample MGYA00248624_ERZ508555 | MGnify/ENA primary metagenome ERZ508555 (study PRJEB26222, sample SAMN06267773) | marine metagenome | isolation source: Saanich Inlet, British Columbia, Canada | place...
CCATTGTGGTGTTTAATAAACGAACCATCCTGGTCAATGATATCGCCTTTTTCTTTAGGAAGGAAGGTCGTTAAAAATTCTGAAAATGGTCTTTCTCCAATAAAACAAATTCCTGTTGAATCTTTTTTATCTGCATTCCCAAATTGCTGATTTTTTGCAATTTCACGAACTTCTTTTTTATCAATTTCACCCAAGGGAAATAAGCTTTGTGAGAGCTGATCTTGATTCAGCAAATGCAGAAAGTAACTCTGGTCTTTATTTCCATCAACTCCAGCTTTTAAGAAGTACTTTCCATTTTCATTTGCAATTCTGGCGTAGTGACCGGTTGCAATTTTATCTGCGCCAAGATCTTTTGCATAGTCCAGAAAGGCTTTAAATTTAATTCTTTGGTTGCACAAAACATCAGGATTAGGGGTTCTGCCTTTTTTATGTTCAGATAAAAAATGCTCAAAAACATCTTCCCAATACTCGTGTGAAAAGTTGACTGTATGAAGCTTAATACCCAATAAATCTGCGACCTGCTGAGCATCTGCAAGATCTTCAGATGCACTACAATACTCATCATCATCATCCTCATCCCAATTTTTCATAAATAGTGCTTCAACTTGAAAGCCTTGTTCAAGCAATAAGTAAGCAGAAACAGAAGAATCGACACCTCCAGAAAGACCCACTATAATTTTACTTTGAGGACTCATTTAGTTTTTATCGTAAGCACTTACAATTTTTTTAACTAGCTGGTGTCTTACTACGTCGTTGGCATCAAAATGACAAAAAGCAATTTGATCAATGTTTTGAAGAATTTTGATTGCGTCAGTTAATCCAGACTGGCTTGGGTTAGGTAAATCAATTTGCGTTACGTCACCTGTTATAACCATTTTTGAACCAAAACCCATCCTCGTTAAAAACATTTTCATTTGAGGTATTGTGGTGTTTTGGGCTTCATCAAGAATAATGTATGATTCATTAAGTGTTCTGCCCCTCATGAAAGCTAATGGTGCAACCTCTATGACATGTTTTTCAATTAATTTATTGACTCTTTCAAAGCCAATAAACTCATACAATGCATCATAAATAGGTCGAAGGTATGGATCAACTTTTTCACTAAGATCGCCAGGCAGAAAGCCTAATTTTTCTCCAGCTTCAACTGCTGGCCTAACTAGAACTATTCTTTTAACATTTGAATTTTCTAGAGCTTCAACAGCTCTTGCAACAGCCAAATACGTCTTTCCTGTGCCTGCAGGTCCAATGGCAAAAACAGCATCATTTTCAACGATTGAATTAACATATTTTTGTTGATTTTCGCTTCTTATATGAATGTGTTTTTTACTAGTCTTTATTGTGACTGATTTTGCCTCTCCATTTGGACTACTGAGTGACTTGATACAAAGATCAATATCACTAAAATCAATCGTTTTATTTTGAGACAAGACTAATAATTCCTGGAGGACTGAAACAGCCTTGGAAGCATTATCGCCCTTAATATTAAAATCAGCCCCTTTGTTAGAGATATCAACATCAAGATTAGTGGCCAAATTTTCTAGATTTTTATCCAAGCTTCCACAAATATTAACAAGCTGTTCGGAGCGCTGAATATTGAGAGTAAATTTCATGATTTATATTTTACTGAATTCCATTGAAAACAAATGTTAAGTTGCATGACTTTGCTCAATAATTAATTTATCATTTAACCTATGACTCTATCAAAAATTCTCTTAAGGTTTTTAGTTCTAATTTTAATTTATTCACCTTTTAGTTCTCAGGCTCAAGAAAATGACTGCGTGATTCTTGTGTATCATCGTTTCTCAGATGACGGCCCTAAATCAACGAGCACCTCACCTAGTGTCTTTAAACAGCACTTAGAATACTTAAAAAATAATGATTTCAGTGTTCTTCCATTAAAAGAAGTAGTCAGAAGTTTACAATCAAAACAAAGCCTGCCATCTAATTGCATAAGCCTTACAGCAGATGATGGTTTTTTATCAATCTATACTGAGGCCTTTCCATTATTAGTTGAGTATCAATTTCCAATGTCAGTTTTTGTATCAACGAACTCTTTAGACAAGAAATATAATTCCATGATGACGTGGAGTCAACTTCGTGAGATGGCGCCCTTGATCGATATTTATAATCACAGCGTTAATCATCTTCATTTAGTTAATCAAGGGGCTCAGACTGTGGAAGATGAAATCCTCTTTGCACAGAGTAGAATAACGACTGAAATGAAAACAAATGATAAGTTTTTTGCTTATCCATATGGAGAGTTTGATGACACGACGTACTCATACCTTAAATCAAATAACTACATTGCTTTTGGTCAACATTCTGGGGTTGCAAGTCAAACAAGTGACTTTCTAAATATACCTAGATTTTCTATGTCAGGACCGTACGCCGAAATGAGTAGTTTTGCTCTCAAAGTTAAAACTTTGGACATGCCAATTGAGAGCTCTAACCCAAAATCACTCATTATTTCAGAGGATTTAAGGCCAGTATTGAATCTTAATTTCTCTCGAGAGCTAACAAGCTATGAAAAAAACAATTTTTCTTGTTACGTCTCTGGCCAGGATAAAGCTACTCTTAAATGGCATAGTCTTCAGTCAGTAAGTGTAAGGTCAAATAATCCACTTGGAACTGGTAGAAGTCGATACAATTGCACTATGCCGTATAAAGAGGCAGGGCAATACTATTGGTTTTCAAAGTTATGGCTGATTCTCTGAGTTGTCTACTAAGCTTGCCTGAAGTGAGTTTCCAATTCCATCTAAAATCTTAACGGTTACTATTTTTCCAATGAGCTCTTTACCTCCAGGGAAGTGTGCAGTTCTCATATTTTCAGTTCTTCCAGATAAGGTTCCACCTTTTTTTGAAGCGCCTTCAACCAAAACTTTTTGAAGGCTACCAATCATAGATTTAGAAATTTCTTCGGTATTGGCGTTGAGCCGATCCTGAATAATTGCAAGTCTTTGTTTTTTTATTTTTGGGCTTACATCATCTGGCATGTTTGATGCGATGGTGCCAGGTCTTTTAGAGTAGATAAAACTGAATGATTTATCAAAACCAATTTCATCAATTAGACCAACTGTGTCATTAAAGTCCTTTTCTGTTTCACCAGGAAAGCCAATAATAAAATCTGAAGAAATTGAAATATCAGGTCTAATCTTCTTCAAATTTCTTATTTTGGATTTATACTCAATTGCAGTGTGACCCCTTTTCATAAGCCCTAGTATTTTGTCTGAGCCACTTTGGACTGGAAGGTGGAGATGAGAAACCAGTTCAGGTACTTCAGCGTAAGCCTCGATCAGTCGATTACTAAATTCTACTGGATGTGAAGTGGTGTACCTGATTCGCTCGATACCAACAATTTGGGCAACGATTGCAATTAAAAGAGCTAAATCGGCAATTTCTCCATCATCCATCAAGCCCATATAGGAGTTAACATTTTGACCTAAAAGATTAACCTCTTTTACGCCCTGATTTGCTAGAAGCTCGACTTCTTGAATTACGTCATTGAATGGTCTTGATATTTCCTCTCCTCTTGTGTATGGAACGACACAAAAAGTGCAGTATTTACTGCATCCTTCCATTATCGAAACAAAGGCAGAAGCGCCATCACTATGAGGCTCGGGTAAGTGGTCAAATTTTTCAATTTCAGGAAAGGAGATATCAATACTAATGTCATTTTTATGGAGCGCATCATTAAGCATATTTGGGAGTCGGTGAAGTGTTTGTGGTCCAAATATCATGTCAACGTATGGCGCTCTTTTAAGGATGAGTTCACCTTCTTGTGAGGCGACACAGCCCCCAACTCCAATTACTAAGTTTGGATTTTTTTCTTTGAGTTTTCTCCAGCGACCTAGCTGGTGAAACAGCTTATCTTCAGCTTTTTCGCGGATAGAGCAGGTATTAATTAATAATACATCAGCTTCAGATATATCTTCAGTTAGATCTAAGTCATGCGAATCTCTGAGAACGTCCCTCATTTTATTAGAATCGTACTCGTTCATTTGACACCCAAAAGTGCGTATGTGAAGCTTGGAGATGGTCATTTATGTTTTTTGGATATGTAAAGTTTGAGTAGGATATGCAATCTCAGCGCCATGATCGGCAATGATTTGGGCTATTTCAAGAAGTAACTTTCCTTTAAATTTCTTAAATTCACCTGCGTCTGTAAGAGAGCTAGACGCCCAAATAACAAAGTCTAGCGATGAAGCGTTAAACAAATCAAAATTAACTCGACAAGGGAGGTTTTGGTCTATATTGTCGCTACTTGTTAATAGCTCTTCTACTTTTTTGATGATGCTTTCCATTTGTGCAATGTCATCATATCTAATTCCAATGACTTCATGTATTTGTCTATTGGTCATCCTTGAGGGAGTTTCAATAGGAATTGTGGCAAAGATCGAGTTTGGAACATAGACTGGATTTTTAGTAAAAGTTCTAATTCGAGTCATTCTCCAGCCAATTTTTTCTACAACGCCTTCAATACTTTTATCAGTTGTTCGAATCCAGTCACCAGTTGAGAATGGCTTGTCCATTTGAATCATAAGGCCACCAAAAACATTTGCCAGCATATCCTTTGCTGCAAAGCCAACAACGATACCACCCACTCCACCCAGAGTCAGAATTGAAGAGACTGCATAGCCGTAAAATTGTGCAACTCCAAGAATAATAGCAAATACAAAAAGAATCTTAACTAATCGAGTAAAGAGTCGAATAGAGTCTTTATCAACACTGCCTTCAGATTCAAGAAGGTAGCTTTCAACGCTCGAAATTAATCTTAAGATTCCCCAAGTTAAAATAAATACTGGCGCAATAGCGATATAGCCAACAATATCATTTAAAGATTGAATTTCAGAGGTTAACTCTTTTAAAGAAAAGTAAAGCCAACCGTACCAAATGAGAAGTTTAAGTGGCGCTGAAATAGCGCTAATTAAGTAATCATCAATTTGGGTTTTAGTGCTTCCAGAGTGTTTGGTAATTTGTTTTAGAATACTGCCTAAAACAATATGCGTAATAATCGTGATTACTAAAAGAACTGCAATTGTTTGTATTGGGCTAATATTTTGGATAAAGTCATTCATTACAGATATTTTAATGGATTAATGGGTTCTTCGTATTTTTTCATTTCGAAATAAAAGGGTTTATCACCAGTTAGTGCAATTAACTGGCCCTTTTCAATTGAGTCGCCTTCACTAACAAGCAGCTCTTGATTTTGATTGTAGATGCTATAGAAGCCGTAAGAATGTTTGATAATGATCATCTTTCCATAACTGGCCATTCTATCTCCACTGTATACCACTTCACCTTTTCTTACAGCTCTCACTTCTTGTCCTGAGCTATTATTAAAAGTCAGGCCAAAGTGACCATCCTTTTCTGAATATTTTTTAAGGATTGATGAGTCAACTGGTAATGACCAGTCTTTTTTAATGTTTGTTTTGCTCGATTTGGTTGTAGCTTTTGAGCTTTTTACATCAACCAAGTTAAAGGATTTTTCTTCTACAGTAACTTGTCCAGGCTGATTAGTTAAGCAGCCTGATAGGAAAATTAATAAGAGAAGGTTTATTAGTTTAGTATTCATACCAGATAAATAAAGCAATAGCGACAATAAGAAAATATCCTAACCAATCTATGTACTTATTTAACCACGCATCTGCCATTTTTCCAAATTTTCTAACTAGAAAAGAAATTAAAAAGTATCTAGCACCCCGTGCAATTAAAGAAAACACTATAAAGGGAAATAAAGCCATCGACATCATTCCAGCAGCAATTGTAAAAACCTTATATGGAATTGGACTAAAACCTGCAATTAGAATGATATAAACGCCATAAGTTTGGAAGTAAATTTGAGCAATGTTGAACTTTGACTCGTAACCCAAATTAACCAGTATGGGTAAAATATAATTTTCAGCTTGAACGCCAATAAAGTACCCTAAAACTGCACCCAAAACTGAAGCAAAAGTACAAATTGCGGCAAAATGGAACGCTTTTGACCTGTTTCTTAAAGACATTGATGCCAGTAATAAATCTTGAAGTGGTAACGGGAGAATTATGGACTCTAAAAAGCTTATGAAAGAGAGCCATAAAACAGCAAATCTACTGGATGACCAATCTAAGACTTTATTGTAAATTGAGTGAAAAGGCCTCATCAGTTTCAGTGAAACTATTTTTCTAACATTGGAAAGCCTAATCTTTCTCTTGAGTCATAATATTCTTGAGCAACCTTTTGACTCATAGCTCTTACTCTTCGGATGAATCTTGCTCTATCAGTCACACTGATTGCTTTTCTTGCGTCCAAAAGATTAAAAATGTGTGATGCCTTCATAGTTTGCTCGTAGGCTGGAAAAGGAAGGTTTTCTTCTATAAGTTTTAAATTCATGGCTTCAGCCTCATCAAACTGCCTGAAAAGAACTTCAGTATCTGCAATCTCGAAGTTATATTTTGACTGCTCAACTTCGTTTTGATGAAATACATCACCATAGCTAAGTCCCTCCGTCCAAATTAAATCATAAACGCTATCCACTCCCTGGAGGTACATTGCTAGCCTTTCAAGACCATAAGTCAGTTCCCCTGAAATGGGTTTACATGATAGTCCACCAACTTGCTGGAAATATGTAAACTGACTAACTTCCATTCCATTCAGCCAAACTTCCCATCCAAGACCCCAGGCCCCTAGAGTTGGAGATTCCCAATTATCTTCAACAAATCTGACATCATGCATTTTTAAATCAATGCCGATTGCTGTGAGTGAGTCAAGATACAAGTCTTGAATTTCACTAGGTGATGGCTTTAATAAAACTTGGAATTGATAATAATGTTGAAGGCGATTAGGATTTTCACCATATCTTCCATCTCCAGGCCTTCTTGAGGGTTGAACATAAGCCGCTTTCCATGGCTCAGGCCCAATTGATCTTAAAAAGGTAGCAGGATGAAACGTTCCTGCACCAACTTCCATATCAAATGGCTGGGTAATTGCACAGCCTTTTTCAGCCCAATAACTCTGTAATTTGAGGATTAAATTTTGAAATGATTTGCTTGTGTCGAGATCTAAGTTAGACATTGAAATTCAACTAAGAAATAACAAAAATTTTACCTCACCACAAAGTTTTAAGGGTTCACATTTAAATTTTAAAAAAAATGCGGGATACACCCGCATTTTTTAATAATTACAATAAAATCTTAATACTTGTAGGCCTCTGGCTTAAATGGGCCTTCCTTTGGAGTATTGATATATTTAGCCTGTGTATCAGTTAAGACAGTCAAAACACCACCAAATCCTCCAACCATTCCTGCAGCTACTTCTTCATCAAGTTTCTTAGGCAGAAGTTCGACAGTAACATTAGCTGGCTTCTGATCTTTAGGTAAGTCTGCAAACTTATTACTGTAAAGATGCATTTGCGCAAGAACTTGGTTAGCAAAAGAGCCATCCATAATTCTAGAAGGGTGACCAGTTGCATTTCCAAGGTTAACTAAACGACCTTCTGAAAGAAGAATCAAGTAATCATTCTTATCACTAGAACGATAGATGCGATGAACTTGAGCTTTGACCTCATCCCATTTCCAATTTTCACGCATATATGCTGTATCAATTTCATTATCAAAGTGACCGATATTACATACAACAGACCCTGCTTTAAGGCATTGAAGCATTGCAGCGTCACAAACATTAGTATTTCCGGTAGTTGTAACAATTAAATCAGTATTTGAAAGTAATTCTTTATTGATGCAATCAACATTACCCGTATTAATCCCATCAATATATGGTGAAACCACTTCGAAGCCATCCATACAGGCCTGGAAAGCACAGATCGGATCAATTTCAGAAATCTTAACAATCATCCCTTCTTGGCGAAGCGACATGGCAGAGCCTTTACCGACATCACCGTAACCAATCAACAAGGCCTTCTTGCCGGACATAAGCATATCAGTGCCTCGCTTAATGGCATCATTGAGCGAGTGTCTGCAACCATACTTATTATCATTTTTAGCCTTAGTTACAGCGTCGTTGACATTAATAGCAGGAACTTTAAGTTCACCACTCTCAATCATCTCTAAAAGACGATGAACGCCAGTTGTTGTTTCTTCACTGATGCCATGAATTTTATCGAGCATTTCAGGATACTTATCATGAACCATACCTGTTAAATCTCCGCCGTCATCAAGAATCATGTTGGCATCCCATGGCTTACCATTATGAAGAATAGTTTGTTCGATACACCATAAAAATTCTTCTTCAGTTTCACCCTTCCAAGCAAAAACAGGGATATTTCTTGCTGCCATTGCAGAAGCAGCATGATCCTGAGTCGAAAAAATATTGCATGATGACCAACGAATTTCAGCACCAAGGTCAATTAATGTTTCCATAAGGACCGCAGTTTGGATGGTCATATGAATACAACCCATAATTCTTGCACCTTGAAGAGGCTGCTCTTTACTATACTTTTCTCGAAGAGCCATTAAAGCTGGCATTTCAGCTTCTGCAAGTTCAATTTCTTTACGTCCAAAATCTGCTAAATTAATATCAGCTACTTTGTAGTCAAGGTTGAGATCGGCTACTTTAAAGCCACTATTATCTATTGTAGAATCGCTCATTTTATTTCCCGTTAAGTTAAAAAAATGAGCGTCGTTTTGATTGCCAAGCCTGATTGAAATTTTATTTCAATGCAACGCCCCTTGGCACGAAATGTATTATACCAAAAACATATTAAAAAGAAACTATTTTAGTAAATCGGCTCTATCAGTTTTCTCCCAACTAATTGAGTCCTCTTTTCTACCAAAGTGACCATAACTCGCAGTCTGCTGATAAATTGGGCGTTTCAAATCTAACATTGCAATGAGACCCTTAGGGCGAAGATCAAAGTGCTCTCTGATAAGGGCAACAATTTCATGATTTGGTAGCTCTCCAGTTCCAAATGTATCAACGCTTATACTAGTGGGCTCAGCAACACCAATTGCATATGAAACTTGAATTTCACAGCGCTTAGCAATACCAGCAGCCACAATGTTTTTTGCAACATAGCGTGTAGCGTATGCAGCACTCCTATCTACTTTTGATGGATCTTTACCTGAAAAAGCACCACCACCATGCCTGGCCATACCACCGTATGTATCAACTATAATTTTTCTTCCAGTTAATCCAGCATCACCAACAGGACCTCCAATTTCAAAATTTCCTGTTGGATTAATGTGGTATTGCGTTTCGCTTGTAAGCCACTTCTCAGGAAGAATTGGCTTGATAATATTTTCTAAAACACTCTCTCTGAGATCTTCAAGAGAAATATCTCCATCATGCTGAGTAGATAAAACCACAGCATCAATACCAACAATTTGGTTGCCCTCATAGATACAAGAGACTTGAGATTTAGCGTCTGGACGGAGCCATGGTATTGAGCCGTTTAGCATTAAATCGGCTTGCTGCCTGACTAATTGATGAGACAGCATAATGGGGGCAGGCATTAACTCTTCTGTTGAATTCTCTGCATAACCAAACATAAGGCCTTGGTCACCAGCACCTTGTTCATGACTATCACTCTCGGTGACACCCATAGAAATATCTTGCGATTGCCTTCCAAGTAAATTTGTGACTGAACACGTTTCACCATTAAATCCATACGCTTCTTGGTCATAACCAATATCAAGAATTGTTTTTCTAACTATTGATTCATAATCTATATCAGCATCAGTCGTAATTTCACCTGCTAAAACGACTTGATTATCTTTTACAAGTGTCTCAACAGCGACTCTAGAGTTTGGATCGTCTTTAAGGGCAGCATCAAGAATAGCATCAGAAATTTGGTCACATACTTTATCAGGATGACCAGCAGAAACAGATTCAGAAGTAAATATCATAATAAAATCCTATAAAAAATTATTTAATACTAAAGTTGGATTTCATGAATGAGAGACCAGCTTTAGCTTGTTTTAGTCGCCTTATACGACAACGCTAGCAATCGGAACAAATCAGCGTTACGTTATTATAATCTTTAACTAAAAAAAGTAAAGACTATTCCATACTTATTTTTAACGATAATGCACTTAGAAAAGGGGTTACGAGTAGGCTTAGGATTAGGATAAACCCTAAAAAATATAACTGACCATCAATCGGAAGATTAGATTGAGATTGAGATACTGCGCTCGTAGCAAAAATCAAAATCGGTATATACAAAGGAAGAATTAATAGAGATAAGAGCATTCCTGAGTTCTTAATGCCAACAACCAGAGAGGCTCCAATTGAGCCAATGAGGCTAAGACATGGCGTAGCAATAATCAACGTCAAAATGAGAATATAAATACCTTCGGTATTTATAAAAAGCGCCATACCAAGAAAAGGAGACAATACGATTATGGGTAGTCCTGAAAGTATCCAATGAGCTGAAGTCTTAGCCAGCAAGATTAAAGGCAATGAATGGTGAGAAATAACCATTTGTTCTAGAACCCCGCTGTCATAGTCGTAGTGAAATAATGAATTGAGAGATAACAGAACCGAAAGCATTGTTATAACCCAGATGATTCCGGGTGCAATGCTTGATAAGGTTTGAGATTCTGGACTAATTGCAATCGGAAATAAAGAGATTGAGATTACAAAAAACATAAGAGGGTTCAGAAAGCTTGATGGATTTCTTAAGGCCATTTTGAGGTCCCTCGTCAATGTTTGCATGAAGATATTCAAAGTGAAATCTCCTTTATATTTTTTATATTACATTCCTGATGCGTAGTAAGGATGCAGAGGCCACCAGAATTACAATGGTCCTCTATTCTAGTTTCAATTATTTTGATTGCTTTTGAGTCGAGCGCTGAAAAAGGCTCATCTAAAAGCCATACCTTAGATTGAGTTATAAATAATAGAGAAAGAGCGATTCTTTTTTTCTGGCCAGCTGAAAGTTTACCTACAAGCTCATTTTCAAATTTTTCTAAGCCAACTTTTTTAAGGGCATCAGAGAAATCTAGATTATGGTTATTGTTTCCGAGTTGCGCTATATATTTTAAATTTTCTAAACAACTTAACTCTGGGCTAAGAGCTGACAAATGTCCTTGGTATAGAAAATCAAGATTATATTTTTCACTATTAATCTTAGCGTCACCATACTCAACTGATCCTGTCTCATATGAATGAAGACCAGCAAGTATTTTCATAAATGAAGTTTTACCTGATCCATTTGGACCTGAGATTTTTAATACCTCACCAGAATTTAACTCAAACGATAAATTTTCAAAGAGGAGATTGTAGCCCCTTTGGCAGCTTAAGTTATTTATTTTCAGTTTTGACATTCGTTTATTTTAGTTGATAAGCTAAATAAACACATAAAAATCTTGTTATCAAAACCTCTAGCAAAAAGGGTTATTAATCAGATGATAAGCTCTCCAGACCACTTTTATCAATTTCAATCAAAAGGTTGTCTCTAAAAATCAATCTTAAGCGGTACTGAATTTCAATTTCCCCTTCAATTGAAGAGTGATTAATATAGTCCCATTGGTATTGGTGAAATGGATCAATAATACTAGGTGACCCAATTAGATTCATGACACTCTCTTTTGACATTCCTAATTGCAGCTGGTTAACGTCACTCATATCTAAAACCGAACCCTGTATAATGGTTGGTTTATAGACATCAATTGAGGGCATCTTTGGCTTAGCCCAGCTGGGTAATGAAAGCTTAGGCATTTTTGGTAGCTCTGGCATAGTGAATTTTGGAAGCTTTGGCAGTTCAGGGGCTTTTGGAAGGGAATTAGAGCATCCAGACATTATCACAGCGGCAAGCAAAATAAAAGTTAATTTCTTCATAGCTATAAACATATAAAATATATGATAGATTTTACCTTAAGGATTTTTTAATGGATGCTGAAGATTTAAAAAGTGCAGGCCTAAAAGTTACCCTACCTAGGCTGAAAATTTTAGAGGTTTTAGAGAATTCTCCAAATCATCACCTCAGTGCAGAGGACATTTACAGGGTTCTTATTGACCAACATGAAGAGGTTGGTGTTGCAACAATTTACCGTGTTCTCTCTCAATTCGAAGAGTCAGGGATTGTTCAGAAACTGAATTTTGAAAATAACCAAGCGGTTTATGAGTTGTGTGGGTTAGAACACCATGACCACCTAGTTTGCGTCAAGTGCAATAAGATTATAGAGTTCCAGGATGATGTTATTGAAAAACACCAAATTCAAATTGCAAAAAAACATGGCTTTGATTTAACTGATCACTCTCTCTACCTTTATGGCTTGTGCAAGGACTGTCATTAGGGCCATTCAGGCCTTATAGAAAATGGACGATTTTATTTATAGAGCAATAGTTGCAGCGATAGGCGTTTCGGTTATTGCTGGATCTCTAGGCTGCTTCGTAATATGGAAGAGGCTATCATATTTTTCTGATTCGATTTCCCATAGCGCTTTATTGGGAGTTGCTTTAGGTCTGGTAACTGGGCTGGGTATTAACTTTGGTTTGGTTTTTATTGGAGGTCTATTTGCAACTCTAATTGTTATATTGCAACAAAAAGGTTTTTGGTCAAGTGACGCGGTGCTGGGTATTTTCTCTCATATTTCATTGTCCTTGGGAATTGTCGTTTTGGGGATTATTGGAAATCAAAATACTGACTATTTTTCCTACCTGTTTGGGGATATTTTGTCTATATCGACAAGTGATATTTATTGGATATTCTTCGTTGCAATTATTGTTGTATCAATCTTAGTAATGAATTGGAAAAAACTATTATTACTGACACTTAATGAAGAGCTTGCTAAAGCTGAGGGCATTAATAAAATATTTTATGACCTACTGTTTATGTTTTTAATAGCTTTAGCGGTCTCAGTTTCTGTTCAAATTGTCGGAGTGCTTCTTATCACATCACTTCTTATTATTCCGCCAGCTATTGCCAGGGTCTTTTCAAACTCACCCCTTTCAATGATAGTAATATCCATGATCGTTTCCATTTCTTCAGTTCTGATGGGGCTATACTTTTCGATTGATTTTGATTTGGCTACAGGACCTACAATTGTAATAACGCTAGGCACGCTTTTTTTTATCGCTCAATTTTTTCCAAAAAGAACTTAAAGTGTTGCGTTGAGTTCAGTCAACTGATTGGTCTGCTGTTCAATGATAAGTGGATCGATGATTGACTCTAATTCGCCTTCCATTACCTCGTTTAACTTATAAAGAGTTAGATTAATTCGATGATCAGTGACTCTTCCTTGAGGATAATTATAGGTCCTAATTCTTTGAGAGCGGTCACCACTTCCAACAAGCTCTTTTCTTTGTGAAGCCTGCTCTTTTTGTTGTTTTTGCTGTTGTGCATCAAGAATCCTTGAGGCTAATACTGACATAGCCTGGGCTTTATTTTTGTGTTGAGAACGCCCATCTTGACATTCAACAACTGTGCCAGTTGGGATATGCGTAACTCTGACAGCTGAATCGGTTTTGTTGACATGCTGACCTCCAGCTCCAGATGCTCTAAAGGTGTCAACTCTGACGTCATTCATATTGATATTAACCTCTTCAATGCTTGAGACTTCTGGCATAACAGCTACTGTGCAAGCAGAAGTGTGAACTCTGCCCTGAGATTCAGTCTCTGGCACCCTTTGTACGCGATGCGCACCGGATTCAAATTTAAGCTTTGAGTAAACATTTGTTCCACTAATTCTTGCAATGATTTCTTTGAATCCTCCATGCTCCCCTATGTTTGAACTTAAGATTTCTAATTGCCATTTAGACTTCTCAACATAGCGAGTGTACATTCTGTAAAGGTCACCGGAAAAAATACTGGCTTCATCGCCACCTGTTCCAGCCCTAATTTCTATAATAATATTTCTAGAATCATTAGGGTCTTTGGGTAGTAGAGCCTTTTTAAGATCAAGTTCTAGTTTTTCTAGAGCTTTTTGACCAGAAAGAATCTCTTCTTCTGCCATTTCTTTAATGTCATCTTCTTCATCAAGTAGTTTTTCCGCTGCATTAATGTTATCAACAGTAGATAAATACTCCTCATACTTTTCATTAACAGGCGACAATTGAGAGTGTTCAATTGAAAGCTCTCTAAATTTATTTTGGTCTGAGGCAATTGACTGATCTGACAGAAGCGCATTGATTTCTTCAAGACGCATTGACAATTGCTCTAACTTAGCAAGGATAGATTGGTTCATCAGTTTCCGATCTTGGTATGCTTTTTAGTATCTTTACCAAATAGATTTTCTTTAGTTTCTTTTGGTTTGGTTGGTTGTTTTAAATTTTCTAAAGACTGGTGAAGAAGTTTGTTTGTTAGCTTGTCCGCAAGCTCTTCAACAACTAGATCAGGATTAGATCCAGAATTAAGTTTTCTAAGTGCAATTTGAAGGAGCTCATCTTTAAGTAAGTTCGCCTGTCTTCTGTAGTTTTTTATAACCTCTTCATTAGGAATATTGTTAACCCATTCAAGAAAATCAACACTACTAATTTGGATTATTTTTTCTGCAATAACCTTCTCTTTAAGTCTCTCCTCAAGGTTGTTGTTGGCAATTTGTTGCAAGTCGTCAACAGTATAAAGAAAGACATCTTCTAGTTGATTTGCCTCAGGTTCAATATCTCTCGGAATCGCAAGATCTATAAGCAGCATTGGTCGATGCTTTCTTTGATGAAGAACGGTTTCTATGAGACCCTTACCAATAATTGGAATAGGCGCTGCGGTAGACGTGATAACAATATCAGCCCGATGAAGATTTTCAGATAAACTTTTAAGAGTGATTGCCTCAGCGTTATGCTTAATGGCAATAGGCTGTGCATTTTCAAGTGTTCTGTTGGCAAAAATCATATCCTTGACACCCCTTTTACTGAGATGCTGTGCACTAAGTTCAATCATCTCACCTGCACCAACTAACAGTACTGTTTGATTTTCAAGGTTTGTAAATATTTTTTCACTGAGTTTAACGGCACAATAGGCAACTGAGATGGGAGACGAACCAATATTTGTATCTGTTCTAACTTTTTTGGCTGTCTTGAAAACATGTTGAAAAAGTTTTTCCAAAATCTTATCTAGTGCACCTTGAGTTTTTGAAAATTGATAAGCCTCTTTCAGTTGGCCAAAAATTTGCGGCTCCCCTAAAACTAAAGATTCAAGGCCGCAAGCTACTTTACAAGTATGCTCTATGGCTTCGTTGGATTCGAAAAACGAAACATATTGCTCAAGTGAGAGTTGATCAATGGCATGGGTTGAAGCCATATATTGAATTAAGACTTCACGAATATTTTTTGATGAGTGAGAGACATAAATCTCTGATCTATTACAGGTAGAGAAAATGACACATCCCTTAATATCTGAAACATTTAGCAGACTGGACACAGCTAAAGGCAATTCGTTTTGAGCAAACGCTACTTTTTCCCTGATTTCAACTGGCGCCAATTGATGGTTTACACTCAGTACCGCAATATTTGACATTGAACAAAATGATAATAAGTTAATCCAGTAATTATACCTTTCATTTTAATTTCAATCCAATATATGACCCAAGATCTAATCCTAGATTTGTATAAACAATAATCCTAATTATTGATTGGTCTAAAATACAAATAATAATCTTTTAATAAAATATTCTGCATGATTGAAGAAGACAGATTGATTGGTGGTGAAAATCAATCAAACGAAGATCTCAGGGCTGCCTCTGTGCGTCCTAATTCTTTTGCGGACTATATTGGTCAAGAAGATGTTAAATCACAAATGTCATTATTCATCGAAGCGGCAAGATCTCGTTCAGATGTTCTTGACCATTGTCTAATTTATGGACCCCCTGGCCTTGGAAAAACAACCCTAGCGAATGTGATAGCTAACCAGATGGGAGCAGGCATTAAGCAAACTTCTGGCCCTGTTCTTGAGCGTTCGGGTGACCTAGCTGCAATTCTCACGAAACTGGAACCATTTGATATCCTATTTATTGATGAAATACATAGACTAAACCCTGTTGTTGAAGAAATTTTGTATCCTGCACTTGAAGATTTTAAATTAGATATTTTGGTTGGCGAGGGGGTTGCTGCGCACTCAGTTCAACTTGAACTGCCTCCATTCACATTAATTGGTGCAACAACCAGGGCTGGAATGCTGACCTCACCTCTCAGGGATAGATTTGGTATTGTTCATAGGCTTTCTTTTTATAAGCTCAATGAGCTTCAGGAAATCATAGAGAGGTCTGCCTCCATTTTAAATATTACAATTGAAAAAAATGGATCAAAGGAGATTGCAAAACGCTCAAGAGGAACCCCTCGAATTGCAAATCGCCTTCTTAGAAGAGTGCGTGATTTTGCAGACGTTAAAACCAAAGGAATCATCAATATCGATATAGCAAAAGAGGCACTTGAAACTCTCAAAGTCGACGAAGCAGGCCTCGAACAGCTTGACAGAGATTATCTCAGTTTAATCATCAAAAAATTTTCAGCAGGCCCTGTAGGCTTGGATACTTTAGCAACTGCTTTGGGTGAAGAAAGAACAACATTGGAGGATATGATAGAACCCTATCTCCTTCAACAAGGCTTTATAATGCGCACACCAAGAGGCAGAACTGCTACGGATCTTGCCTTCTCTCATTTGGGTGAAGTTAGACAGATACAAGAGCAAGACTTATTTGGTAAATGAACCATCAAAGGATCAGAGTTTATTACGAAGATACTGATGCTGGTGGCGTTGTATTCTATGCTAACTATCTAAAATATATCGAAAGAGGAAGGACTGAATATCTGAGGGAGCTTGGATTTGAGCAAGCCTCTTTGGCAAAACAACACAACATAGTTTTTGTTGTGAGGACTGTGACTGCGGATTACTTATCGCCTGCTTACTTGGACGATGTTATTGAAGTTCAAACAAGCATTAATTTACTAAAAAACGTAAGCCTTGTTTTTGCTCAGAAAATTCTGAATATAGAAAAAAATACGGTATTATTTAAGGCGGAAGTCAAGGTTGTTTCTGTAGAAAAAAATAATTTAAAACCTTGCGCTTTTCCGCAAGAAATCTTGGAGAAACTTAATGGAAGAAAATAGTTTATCAATCGTCAGTTTAATTTTTAATGCGGGATTTGTCGTTCAGCTAGTAATGATTATTTTGGTCTTGATGTCGATCTATTCTTGGACAGTTATTATGTCAAAGAAGAAAATTTTGATGGATGCATCAAATGACATTGAAACCTTCCATGAAGAATTTGAGAGAAATGAAAAACTCTCTTCTCTCTATAAAAAGTTACCTTCACTTGCATCTGATTGGAGTGCAATGGAAGATATTTTTGGTTCAGGCTATAAAGAATTTACGCACACAAAATCAACCTCTAATCAATCTCTTATCATGAATTCTGAGAGAGCATATAGGTCAATGAACACCTCTGCAAGTAATGAAATTGATCGACTTGATTCTAGTCTGTCTATCCTAGCAATGATTGCTTCTTCAAGTCCCTATATCGGTCTCTTTGGAACTGTTTGGGGAATTATGCACTCCTTTATAGGTCTTGCATCAGTCAAGCAGGCAACAATTGCAGTAGTTGCTCCGGGTATCGCGGAAGCTCTTATTGCGACAGCTTTTGGTTTGTTTGCAGCAATTCCTGCAACGATAGCCTATAACAGACTTGTTTCTCAAGTGGAAGATATTGGAAATAGATATACTGCGTTTGTTGAAGAAATATTTGTAATACTTCAGAGACAAAAATGATCGAGCTTCCTAAGCGTTCAAGACCCGATATCCGTGCTGATATCAATATTGTTCCTTACATTGATGTAATGCTGGTTTTGTTGGTCATTTTTATGATGACCACCCCTATTATTGAACAGGGCGTTGAGGTTGACTTACCAAGTGCACCAGCCAATGTTGTAGATTACCAAGACCAACAACCTTCAATTATTTCTGTTGATGTCGATGGTAACTATTTTATTAACCCAATGACTAGTCCTGGTGTTGACGAAATTGAAGACCTCGAACCAGTATCCTTAAATGTTGCCATTAACCAAATTCTTGCTCGAAAAGAAATCTTCCCTGACATGCAAGTTTTTGTAAGGGGAGACAAAAAAGTTGAATATGAAAAAGTCATTGAGATTATTGCCATATTGAAGCAGTATAGCAAGATTGATAAGGTTGGCTTTATGACTGAAAACCCAAATTAACTGATTTATATTTATGAATTTTGTTAAAAAGATTGTCAGCTCTATTAGAGGCCTTTTCTCTAATAAGGCTGAGTCTTCATCTGAAAAAAATACTGCTGCACCAGAACAAAATCAGGCTGCAGGTGATTCCAAGTTTCTAAAGGCATTAAAACAAGTATCAGTCTTTATATACGCCTATCTTAAAAGGTTTCTAGTATTTGTCCTCGGTCTCATTAATACAATGATGCAGCCGATGATTAAGATCTCAAAAAAACACCCGATAGCATTTTGGGCTGCTGTCATTTTGCACGCATCTCTTCTGTTTGGTCTTCTTTATGCTAACGTAGAGAAATGGGAGACACCGCAAGCAACTGCTGTATCTCAAGCTGCTCCTGTTCAGGCCGTTATGATTGATATGGAAATCATTGAAGCTGAACAAGATCGCTTAAAGGATGTGGAAAAACAGAAGCAAAAGAAACTTAAAAATGAAGAAAAGCGATCTGAAACTGCTAAAAAAGATCAAAAAGTTGCAGAACAAGAGGCCTTAAAAGCTAAAGCTCAAAAAGTCTTTGCAGAAGTTAAAAGAAAGGCTGAAGAAGCAAAAGCAAAGGAGGCTGAAAAATTGGCTTCCAAAGCGGTTAAAAAAATTGCTGAGGCCGAATCTAAAGCAAAGCTAGAAGAACAAAAAGCAAAAGAGGCTGCAGCGATAAGAGTTGCAGAAGAGGCCAAAACGAAGGAAGCTGAAATTCAGGTGCTAGAAGCTGAAAAACAAAAGGCAGCTGCTGAAGCACTTCGTAAAGCTGAAGAAGTCAAAACAAAGCTTGCTGAGCTCAAGCGTAAAGCCGAAGAAGCTAAGACGAAGGAGGCTGAGTTATTGGCTAAAGAAGCTACCAAAGAAGCTCAAGAAGCTGAGATTTTGGCCAAAGAGGCTGAGATACTTGCTAAGCAGGCTGAAGAGAAACGCAAAGAGGAAGAGCTCAAGGCAAAAGATGCCGTCAAGGAAGCTGAAAAGCAAGCTGAAGAGAAAGCAAAGGAGGCAGAAATTTTAGCTCAAGAAGTTGCCAAACAAGTTAAAAAGGCAGAAGAAAAGAGAAGAGCTGAAGAAGAAAAAACAAAAGTGGCTGAAGCCAAGCGTAAGACTGAAGAAGAAAAAACAAAAGTGGCTGAAGCCAAGCGTAAGACTGAAGAAGAAAAAGCAAAAGAAGCTGAAAAAGAGAAAGATGAGGCCAAAAAACTTGCTGAAGAAGAACGTATCAGGCTTGATGAGCTTGAAGCTGAGAGAACAGCTCAGCAGTTAGCTTTTGAAAATGAACAATACAATCGCTTATTGACTGAAGAGGTTCAAGCTGAGCAGGATCAAGAAAGGTTAGTTAAGATTGAAGATCAATTAAATACTTTGAAGTCTGCTTATGTTAATAATATAGCCGCAAGGGTTAAGTCATTTTGGCGTTATCAGGGAGCTGAGGATGACTGGACTGCTGAGGTTTATGTAGTTCAAGACAGAGATGGAACAGTTGTAGCTGTTGACGTTCGCAATGCAAATGTTGATGATAGTAGTAAAGCTAAAGTATTTAAAGACTCCATCAGAAGAGCAGTTTACAAGGCTTCCCCACTCCCATCTGCCCCAGATGAGGCTGTCTTTGATAAGGAACTTATTTTCATATTTGGTGTAAATTAATCTAAGCATTCAGGTTTCTCAATCAAACTAAATAATAATTAACACTATAAGTTAAAATATTAGGCATGAAAACGCACGACTTTTTATTGGAGCTTGGTACTGAAGAACTGCCTCCAAAACTTTTATTAAAGCTTTCTAGCTCCCTGAAAGATAACCTTAATTCAGAGCTTGAAAAGCTTCATATTGGCTTTGATACAATTCAAGCCTTTGCAACACCAAGACGATTGGCAATAAGAATTAGTGCAATTCAAAGTAAGCAACAAGATCAAATTATTGAAAAGAAAGGCCCCTCAACCCAATCTCCTGAGATGGCCATAAGCGGCTTTGCAAAGTCTTGCGGGGTTAATGTTAATGAGCTAGAAAAAAAAGAAATAGGTGGCAAGGAGTACTTCTATTTTTCAAGAGAGGAGTCTGGTCAAAGTATTGCTGATCTATTGCCACAGGTGATTGAAAAATCGATTAAAAATATTCCAATTACCAGGTCAATGAGGTGGGGGAATTATGATTATTCCTTTGTTAGACCCGTACATTGGTTAGTGGTGATGCTTGATAAGGATATTGTTCCCGCAACCATCATGGGACTTGAAAGCACTAGGGTCACAAAAGGCCTAAGGTTCCAAAACTCAAGTATAGAGCTTCAACACGCAAAGGACTTCGAACAAATAATGAGGGATAAGGCTCAAATTTTGGTTGATTTTTCCAAGAGAAAGGAGCTTATTCGAGGTCAAGTCTTATCTGTTGCCGAAAAAAATAATGCTGAAGTGGTTATCGATGAATCACTACTTGATGAGGTTTGTGCTCTAGTTGAGTACCCCAGGGCATTCTCGGGTAGTTTTGATAAGAAGTTCTTGGATATACCTCAAGAGGCAATTATTTCAGCAATGAAATCGCATCAAAAATATTTTCACTTGGTTGACAGTCAAGGTCAATTGTTGCCATTATTTATCTCAGTTGCCAATATTGAATCAACTAATATTAAGGTAATCGTTGACGGTAACGAAAGAGTGATTCATCCCAGACTCGCAGATTCAGAGTTTTTCTGGAATCAAGATAAGTCTAGAAAGCTTGAGGAAAGACTACCTGATCTAGATAGTGTGATGTTTATGAAATCATTAGGCTCGATGGGTCAAAAAGCGAAACGTATTGAAAATCTGAGCTCACATATTTCTGATCTAGTGGGCTTTGATCAAAAAGCGTCTGCAAGGGCAGGCTTACTGTCAAAATCTGACTTATTAAGCGAGATGGTTGGTGAATTTGCAGACCTTCAAGGAATTATGGGCGGATACTATGCCACTATTGATGGTGAAACTAAAGCTGTTTCAGTAGCAATTCGAGAGCATTATCAGCCAAGATTTGCAGGTGACAAGGTGCCATCTTCTAACGAAGGCCTAGTCGTTGCTATTGCCGATAAGCTTGATACAATTACAGGAATCTATGGAATAGGGCAAGCGCCTACTGGCTCTAAAGACCCTTATGCACTTAGAAGGCTTGCTCTGGGATTGTTAAGAATTCTGCTCGAGGTAAAAATAGAATTAAACCTCAAGTCATTGATTGATTATTCATTAAATTTACATCTAAAAGAGGTTGATAGGTCTTGTGGCGATGACATATACAGCTTTATGATGGATAGACTAAAAGCTTACTATAAAGATGCCAATATTGATAGTAATGTTTATGAGGCTGTTTTAGCTGTTTCTCCAGAATCTCCTCTTGATTTTCATCTAAGGGTGGAAGCGCTAAGTGAGTTTACTCAAAGTGAAAATTCAAAGAGCTTGATTGAGGCAAACAAAAGGATTGCCAATATACTTAAAGATTCTAATGAAAAAAATGAAATACTGAATCCTAAAATATTAATTGATGACTCAGAGGTTAAACTTTTTAATGCCAGTGAGTCATTATCTAAAAAGCTGTCTGGGAGCAAAGACTATAAAGAAGTCGTGAAGTCATTAATAGATCTTAAAGAGTCAATTGATGCATTCTTTGATAATGTTATGGTTAATGCTGACGATGAAAAATTAAAGAGTTCAAGACTGGCTTTAATCAGAAGGATAAGGTCATTATTCTTGTCTGTTGCAGACATCTCTTATCTCTCTTCATAACTAGATGAAGGCATTAATTCAGAGAGTCAGTTCTTCACAAGTTGAGGTTGAAGGGAATGTTGTGGGAAAAATTAACAAGGGCCTACTGGTTTTAATTGGGATTGAAAAGCAAGATATTGAAATTGATGCTGACAAAATGATTAACAAGGTTCTTTCATATCGAGTCTTTCCTGATGAAAATCAAAAGATGAATCTCAGTCTCAAGGATATTAAAGGAGATATTTTAGTTGTGTCACAGTTTACTCTTGCTGCAGATACAAAGAGTGGCACGCGTGCAGGTTTTTCAACTGCAATGCCTCCAAATGATGCAGAGAATTTATATAACTATTTTGTAGAAAAAATAAAAGCATTTAATCTCAAAACTGAGTGCGGTGTTTTTGGTGCAGACATGAGTGTCTCTCTAATTAATGATGGTCCAGTCACATTCTTATTGGAAGTTTAAATGAATAATGCTGTCACAATATATGGAATAAAAAATTGTGACACAGTCAAAAAGGCTTTGAAGTTTCTTGCAAGCCATTCCATAGTATATGAATTTATTGATTACAGAGAGAAACCAATTTCAGAAAAGCAATATGACAACTTCAAAAATGCTGTTGGCATTGAAGAGTTCGTTAATAGAAGGTCAACTACCTACAGGTCGTTATCAGACAATGAAAAACAAAGTATTGACTTTGAGCTGATATCGAAATATCCAACACTTATTAAGAGGCCTGTATTAACTAGAGATGATAAAGTTATTGTCGGTTTTAATGAAAAGAAATATTTAGATTTTTTGCTTTAAGA